>Ga0257107_1000225_pt1 | contig 21708 bp, 18 predicted proteins | sample LP_taG_2_FD_190178 | JGI IMG/M metagenome (GOLD analysis project Ga0257107, IMG submission 190178) | Marine microbial communities from Northeast Subartic Pacific Ocean, Canada - LP_J_2011_P26_500m | ecosystem: Environmental > Aquatic > Marine > Oceanic | place: Canada: Northeast Subartic Pacific...
AAGCTGAAGATCATGGACTAGTATTGCTTGAAGATTTTGGAGTATGGGATACCAATAAGCATCCCATTCCAAAAGGTGCAAAACCAGTTAGACCTATGAGTCATGAAAAAGCCGCAACTTATGAGAACTACTCTACTGATGAGATGGAACTACGAATATGTCGCTCAGACTCTCTTAAACCATTAAAAAATCATCCTTTAAAACTTGGAGAATACGGCTCAATTCAACTACATCGTTTAATAGGAAAAAAAGAAGCTGATATTCCTGGTAGAGATGGGTTCGAATTATTACTCTCCGTCGCCAAACCAGGAGGAGGATTTAAACCGTTTAGTAGACCTGAAAAAGAAGTCCTAATCTGTTATGAAGGAATCTGGAAAATCGATTGGACTGGTGAGGGGCAAAAAGGAAGTTTTTTGCTCAATGCCGGTGATTTGTTTTCAGTACCTGATCACTTTGAAAGGTCAATGGAATGTGTTGGGAAAAATGAGGGATCTCTATACTCTGTCATAAATGAAAACTCACCGAAAGATCCTAGTTGGACTAACTGATTTTATCACCCTTTGTCTATTTTCTTGCGGTCTGCACTTAAGTTACTAAATATATTAGCAAAAAAGTGGTGGGTCGGCGATGGTTCTAACCCCGGACCACCTGATTAAAAGAAAAAAAGTCATTTGGTAATCTTATTTCCACATAAGATTGCATCGTAAAAAATCAAATTCAATAATATAATTACTAATTATATCAATAAATTATGAATTGTATAATGGCCAAAGTTGGACTTTTTACGAGACCATCAAATAAAAACAGGTTTTTTAATTGACTTTAACAATAATGAAAGATAAATTAAATCCCGTAAAGCAACTAGGCTGAGCCTGTTAAAGTATCACTTGCTCAATGAGTTGTTTATGTAGACCGTAAACGGTTCAGTGAATTGTTTGCTATAAAATCAATTTTTTAAAAATCCTAAAAAGGAGATGACATATGCAAGACAAGATGTTTTATAAAGACCTGGCATTCACAGGGGCGAAGGACTTCAAGAGCGGTAAGTTGGGCAGACGCGAATTCTTGTACCTTTGTGCCTTGGCCGGAGTTGCCACATCATCCGTGATCGCCGGCGATGCTGAAGCGGCAGCAAACGAAATTGTGTTGTGGAACTGGGGGGGCGATGCCGTCAAATGCCATACTAGTGCTTTTGGTGCCGCATTCACAAAAGAATCCGGTCTTCCAGTCAAATATGATACCTCAGGACCGTTACAAGGAAAAATCAAAGAAATGGTGAATTCCGGAAATGTTACCGCTGATGTCGCAGATGCCGATGCCTTCGATGCAATTTCACTAGGCAAGTCTGGTCATTTGGAGAAAATTGATTATTCCGTCGTTGACAAGAAAAAGGTACTCGAGGGCTTCGCTTGGGATTACGGAGTCTCGATCATCTTTTATGGTTATGCGTTCATGTACGATACAAAAAAATTCAAAGGCAACCCACCGAGCACTTGGGCGGATTTTTTCAATACCAAGAAGTATCCCGGCAAGCGATCCTTGTATAAATGGGCGAACGGTTCGCTCGAAGGTGCCCTGATGGCCGATGGCGTGTCAAAAGACAAGGTCTATCCAATGGATCTTGACCGTGCGATCAACAAGATCAAGTCGATCAAATCCGATACAATCTTCTGGGGTTCTGGTTCTGAAGCACAACAAATGATTGTGAATGGTGAAGTTTCTATGGGAATGGTCTGGCTCAACCGCGCAAAGGCGGTAGAGGCTGACACCAACGGACGCTATCGACTCAACATGAATGAGGCGATTGCAATGCCCGGAGCTTATCTAGTTCCTAAGGGGAATCCGGCTGGACGAGCAAATGTAATGAAATTTATTGCCTCGTGCCAAGTAGCTGAACGTCAAATCGAAATTCTTAGATGTCATGGGATGACTCCATCTAACCCCGAAGCCTTCGGAATGATCCCAGATGACCTTAAGCGTTTTGCAGTGACTTCGGAAGAGAATCTTTCGCGAGTTCTCCTTAACGATCCTATTTGGTGGGCGGAAAATGGTGGAAATGCCGTCAATAAGTTTCTAGAAGCCATTGGCTAACGACGTGCAAGAGTAGGACGATCGGCCCGATAATATTTAATTGGAAAACCAGTAATGCGACGAACGCTTACTGGTTGCTCGTGGTACCATTGTTTGGGCTGATCATAGCTCTCTATGCTTGGCCGGTAATAAATATTCTTTGGCTTGGGGTTTCTGACCCGGAACTAGGTATACAAAATTACAAGCTACTATTCACAAAGTCATCGCTGGTCAAGATTCTCTGGACTACAATACGAGTGTGCCTCATCACGACACTATGTAGCGTGGTGATCGGCTATCTGATTGCCTATGCCATGGTTCATCTGGTTGGACGAGAGCGAAACTGGATGCTGACACTCGTACTGATTTCCTTCTGGGTCTCGGTCTTGGTCAGAGCTTTTTCTTGGCTGACACTGCTTGGTAGAAACGGTCTCGTCAACGCTGCACTGGTAGGCAGCGGCCTGGCGGAAGAACCGATTAGCATGATTCGCAATGAATTTGGAGTTTTGATCGGCATGGTCCACTACATGGTTCCGTATGCGGTTCTCCCCCTGCTCGCCAATATGCAAGGAATTGATCATCGAGTTATGGATGCGTCGCGCAGTCTTGGTGCTGGCCCATTACTAACATTCGTGAGAATTTACCTGCCATTGACGAAACCGGGAGTAATTGCAGCATCACTGCTCGTTTTCATTATCAGCTTGGGTTTTTATGTTACCCCAGCCTTGCTGGGTGGAGGACGGGTGCTCATGATTGCGGAATATGTGAGTGTGCAGATTCTCGTCACAGTGCAATGGGGAGTGGCGGCAATGTTAGCAACTCTGTTACTTTCTGGAGTTCTTGCCCTTTTATACATCATGTCCCGATTTATGAAAATTGGTGAAGTTTTCGGGGCTAGACCATGACAAACTACAACAGTTTAGGTTGGAAATTTCTTCGTGGTTTTGCTTGGGCCGGACTTGCTTTCCTCGTCCTGCCAACGCTGATCGCCGTGCCAGTCTCACTGACACCAAAGCGTTATCTTTCTATGCCGACAGGAGAGGTTTCCCTGCGCCACTACATCAATCTTTTTAGTAGTACGGAATGGATGTCGAGCATTGGACAGAGTACGATTATAGCTGGTTTTTCAGCACTAATTGCTACTGTACTTGGGACGCTCTGCGCCATCGGCCTGTGGCGAATATCATCTAGGGCATCGGAAGTTATCCGGGGGATTCTGTTGCTGCCCTTGATCATTCCGCCGATCATTTCGGCGATGGCCTTCTATCGAATTTGGGTAAAACTAGGACTGCTGGACAGTTACTCAGGTATGATCATTGCCCATGCGATTCTAGCAGCACCAATGGTGTTGATCACAGTTTCTGCCTCGCTCGCTAATTTCGACCTGAGACTCGAACAGGCTTCGTGCAATCTTGGTGCATCGATTGGTACAACGTTGCGGCGTGTAGTTCTGCCGTCAATTAAACCGGGAATTTGGGCCGGCGCAATTTTCGCCTTTATTCTTTCGTGGGATGAAATTGTCGTTGCCTTGTTTATTGCCAAGTTCCGGATTATGACTCTCCCACGAAGAATGTGGGACGGCATTCGTGAAAATACTGATCCGACTGTGGCCGCTTCCGCTGTCGTTTTGGTTCTTGTCACTATTAGCGCACTGACAATTTACTCCATCATGACTAATCATGTTAGGATACAGGGAAGTCCTGAGCAGGAAGAGAATAGTTAAACATATTATAAAATATTAGACGGAAATGGATATCGAGCTTAGCCACGAACAACGAATGTTGTTGGAGACAGTACAAGGATTTTTGGAGCAAGAAATTTACCCCCACGAAGAAGAGGTTGATCGTCTGGGGCGAGTACCGTTAGAACTTGGTCGGCAGATTGAGAAACGCGCGATCGATATCGGATTATTTGCCGCAAATCTGCCGGAATCTGTTGGCGGAGGTGGGCTCGACTATCAGAGTTTGGTACTGATTGAACGGGAATTCGGAAAAACCAGCCATGCGCTTCATTCTTGGATTGCGCGCCCTGCTGAAATTCTAATGGCATGCGAAGGAGATCAGGTTGAGAAGTATTTGATACCTTGTGCTAGGGCAGAAAAACGGGAACTCTTTGCTCTTACTGAACCGGAGGCGGGTTCGGACATCATGTCCATGAAGACCAACGCCCGTCGTGACGGAGATGACTGGATTCTTAACGGTTCAAAACACTTCATTTCTGGTCCCGTGATGCCAGACTTCGCCATCGTTTTTGCAGTAACTGGAATTGATGAAACCGAACGCGGTCCCCGCAAACGGATTACCGCTTTCCTTGTCGATGTCGGAACTGATGGCTTCGATATTTCTGAGGGAACCCGCTCAGTGAGTTATCGTGGATATCTGACTTTCCAACTTGGTTTTTCTGATGCCCGCTTAGGCCCTGGTCAGATTCTAGGTGAAGAAGGACGTGGTCTGGAACTATCTGGAAAATGGTTGTCTATGAATCGCGTCTGGGTCGGTGCGAGTTGTTGCGGAAAAGCTGAACGGCTTTTTAATTTAGCCTCCGAGTGGGCTGCAACTCGAAAACAATTCGGTCAACCTATTGGTAAATTTCAGGCAACAGGTTTCAAACTTGCTGATATGGCGGTTGAGTTAAAAGCCGCAGATCTCCTTGTGATGGATGCAGTTGCAAAGGGAGATAAAGGCAAGATGTCTGATTCTGATGCGGCTATGGTTAAACTCTTCTGTTCGGAAATGTTGAACCGCACTGCAGACCATACGGTGCAAATATATGGCGGTATGGGGCTGATGGAGGAAATGCCGATCCAGCGTCTTTGGCGAGATTCCCGTCTCGAACGCATCTGGGACGGAACGTCCGAAATCCAGCGTCACATCATTTCGCGTGCGATTCTCAGACCGCTTGGAGCATGAACCTGACGCAACGCCAAAATCTTGAAAAACTACTAAAACCACGCCATCTGGCAATCATAGGTGGCCGCGATGCTGAAGCGGTTGTCAAAGAATGTGCGAGAATCGGTTTTACCGGTCAGATTTGGCCGGTGAATCCGAAAAGAGAAAAGATTGGTGGGTTCAAATGTTTCGCCAGTGTCGAGGACTTGCCGGAAGCACCGGATGCAGTTTATCTTGCGATTCCACGAGAGGCCGCAATATACACATTGAAACGGCTTGCCGAAATGGGCGCGAGCGGTGTTGTCTGCTATACAGCGGGTTTCAGTGAAATCGGTGTAGAAGGCACGGAGTTGGAGGAAGCACTTGTCTCAGCTTCCGGAGACCTTGCTCTAGTAGGTCCGAATTGCTACGGAGTCATCAATTATATTGACAAGGTTGCACTGTGGCCGTTCCCACACGGTGGTACCAGTCCAGGTTATGGTGCGGCAATCATAACTCAGAGTGGGATGCTTTCTTCCGACCTTACAATGAGCCAACGATCATTGCCGTTTGCCTATATGATTTCGGTAGGGAACCAATCAGTGCTGAGGCTGGAAGACTTCATTGATGTTCTTTGTACTAAGCCAGAAGTCAAAGCCATCGGTCTGCACATTGAAGGCGTAAAGGACATTTCTCGTTTCAGTGAAGTTGCTCTCAAGGCACTGGAAGCCGGAGTTCCAATCGTTGCTCTGAAAACAGGTTCCTCGGAGATTGGCTCGGAATTGACGGTCAGCCATACTGCATCTTTATCAGGTAGCGACGACCTTTTTCAGGCACTCTTTGACCGCTTGGGTATCATCCGTGTTTCACATCCGGTGCAGCTGCTCGAAACTTTAAAATATCTTTGTGTCGCCGGTATACCAAAGGGAAAAAGGTTAGTGGGTCTGACTTGCTCTGGTGGTGGTGCAACATTGCTTGCCGACCATGCGGAAAAAATCGGTTTGGAATTCACACGACCCTCAAAAAAAACCGCGAAACGACTCACTCGCTTGCTTCACTACACGGCTACTGTGTCAAACCCACTAGATTACACAACTCCAATTTGGGGCATTCCGGAGCGTGTCCTACCAGTCTTCGAGACTATGTTAACTGATCCTTATGATGCCGCTATTTTTGTCCAGGATTACCCGCCACCTGAGCTTGACGAAAGTAAACCATTTTATTTGAGCGATGCGAAATCTTTTATCGATGCAGGAAGTAAAGTCCGTATACCTTCTGCAATTTGTTGCACACTTCCGGAAAATATGGACCAATCTACTCGGAAAATGTTAGTTGAAAACGGGGTTGCTCCGATGCAGGGTATCCACGAAGCACTTGAAGCCATTTCCTCCTCTGTTTGGTATTTCGGTCGCCGTGAAGCAATCCGGAAGAATGGTATTGAAAAATTGCGAATTAAACCTTTATCCGGAATTTCAACTGCGGGAATTGTTTCAACTTTGATAGATGAATGGGAGGGGAAAAAACACTTGCTGGAAATCGGATTGAGCGTGCCGGAGGGGGACATTGCCGACTTTGCGGAAGTTCCGGAAGTAGCAGAGAAGATAGGCTTTCCGGTTGTTGTCAAAATGGTTGGCAAAAATCTGGCACATAAGACCGATGCCGGTGCAATAGCTTTGAATCTTTTAAGTTGGGAGGAGGTCAAAATCGCTGTTGACCGCATGAAAAAGGATGTAGAACATTTTGATCCGGCTGCGGTTTCGGAGAAATTTCTTGTTGAAAAGATGCTTGAGAGACCCATTGCTGAATTGTTGGTTAATGTTAGAACTGATCCTCAGTTCGGAATGGCCATGACACTGGCCGCTGGTGGAATTCTGACAGAACTGCTTGCCGACGCAGTTACAATTCTACTCCCGACAAATCGCAATGACTTGGAAAATGCGCTAAAGAGTTTGAAAATATCGAAACTATTTGATGGTTTCCGAGGTGGCGAAATGATTGATACAGAACAACTCGTTACGGCACTTCTTAACCTTGTGGAGGGAGTCATGAACCCAGCAATCGGTATCAAAGAAATTGAAATCAATCCGCTATTCGTTTATAAGGAGAAGGTGTGTGCGGTTGATGTCTTGATGCGTATTGTAACCGTAACGTCAGGTGCAGTTAGCAGCAAATAAAACATGTAATTAAAAAAGATTAAAAAATTTAATAATTGAAAGGAAATATTATATGGAAGAAGTAACCGTTGTTAAGAAAGGGAGAGTTCTTGAAATTCTCCTGAACAGGCCAAAAGTCAATGCAATTGATCTTGCTACCAGCCGTAAATTAGGGGATGCTTTTGTTTTGTTGCGTGATGATCCGGAACTGTGGGTGGGAATCCTAACAGCCGCAGGGGATAGAATTTTTTCTGCAGGTTGGGATCTCAAGTCACTGAATCAGGGAGATATGTCCTTAGATGATTGGTGGGAAAACGACTATGGAGCCGGAGGTTTTGCAGGATTGACCGAAATGTGGGATTTGAATAAGCCCGTGATTGGGGCTCTCAACGGCTTGGCAATTGGTGGTGGATTTGAAATGGCAATGGCCTGTGATTTAATTATCGCTGCCGAACATGTGGAATTTGGGTTACCGGAACTGCCATTAGGAATCGTCCCTGATGCCGGTGCCATTCAGCGCCTTCCTAGACGAATTCCGTATAATGTCGCAATGGAAATGTACCTCCTCGGTCGACGGATGACGGCCAGCGAGGCACAAGGATATGGTTTTGTGAATAAGGTCGTCTCCAATGAGATACTGATGAAAACGGCCAGAGAATGGGCCAATCAAATTGCCGAATCAGCCCCGCTTGCTTTGCAGACTGTCAAGGAAGTTTTGCGCGCCATAGAAGGCGATACCATTGAACAGTCTTTTCAAACAATGCGAAAAGCAGATTTGCCTGTTTATAGAAAAATGTTAGGATCAGATGATGCCAAAGAAGGGGTAAAAGCATTTGTGGAAAAACGTAAACCGGATTTTAAGGGTTTATGAATTGTCTATTTTATTAACAAGAAAAACATTATGACACAAGAATTTTCAGGAAAAGATCCAAAGTCAGTGCAAAAAGTTACTAGCATTGGCGCAGGTCCCATTGGAGCAGGGTGGGCAGCATATTTTCTCTCACAGGGCTATAAAGTCTCTGTCTATTTGCATGAGGAATCTGAGAAAGATGTATTACATAATTTAATAAATACTGCATGGATCAGTTTGGAAGCATTGGGACTCGCGGAAGGAGCATCACGAGACAATCTTTATTGCAGCACCGATCTTGCGGACGCAGTTAATGGTTCGGAATTCATTCAGGAAAGTGTGCCAGAGAATCTTGCTCTTAAGCAAAAGATTTTTGCACAACTTGGTGAACTTGTCCCAGAAAATGTTGTTATCGCTTCCAGCACTTCGGGCTTGCCCATGAGCGAAATTCAAGCCCACTGTTCCACACCTCAACGAACGGTAGTTGGGCATCCTTTCAATCCTCCTTATTTGCTTCCGTTGGTAGAAATTGTCAGAGGCAGTCAAACATCAGCGGAGGCGGTAAAATGGTTGGTTGAGTTTTATCAAGTTGCAGGCAAGGCTCCTTTAGTTTTGAGCAAAGAAATCCCAGGTTTCATTGCAACTCGTTTGCAGGAAGCAATCTGGCGCGAAGCCCTGCACATGGTGGACAACGATGAAGCAACGGTTGAGCAAATCGACTTTGCCATCACAAATGGCCCTGGACCGCGTTGGGCCTTGATGGGGCCTTGTATGGCTTTCCATCTTGGTGGCGGAGAAGGTGGCATGGCTTACACTCTTGATCAATTCGGTCCTGCTTTGAAACTTCCCTGGACTCGTCTGAAAGCTCCTGAACTGACTAAGGAACTGCGCAATAAAATGGTTGATGGATGTCTGCGTGAATCTGATGGCAGAAAAATCTCTGAGATGAATCGTGATCGAGACCGCGGCCTCGTCGCCATCCGCAATGCTCTGAAAGCCTCAGGTTCGCAAGTAGATTCCTGACTTTACTCCGGAATGGAATTAATTAATGAAATCTGAAATTTTAAAACTTTAAAGGTGAAAATCCTTACATTAAAAAAATAAATTATCTAACTAACTTATAAGGAGAAGACAATGGATTTTGGATATTTTGCTAATATCAGCAACCCCGGATTGGTTAGGTCTTATGGTCAAATTTTAAACGAAGTTCGAGACCTCTCTGTGACAATTGAAGATGCCGGTTGGGATTCGATTTGGTTTACAGAACATCACTTCGGGCACGAAGGTTTTGAGGTTTGTCCTAACCCAATTATGTTGTGTACAGACATTGCAGCCCGTACCTCTCGCATCCGTCTCGGTCAGGCAGCAAACATTGTTACTTTCTGGAATCCTTTACGTTTCGTTGAGGATATCGCTGTGTTGGATCACATGAGCAATGGCCGGGTTGAAGTAGGAATTGGTCGTGGTGTTTATGGAAGGGAAGCCTCAAATTTGAACAAAGATGCGGACTTAAAAGATCAGGCAAAGAATTTCCGTTTATTTGCTGAAACCGTTGAACTCATGAAGAAAGCCTGGACACAGGATTTCATTTCTCATCAAGGTGAATTTTTCACTTACTCGGAGCCCGGATTGATTTGGAGCCATCCGGACAGTCCGAAATCTGAAACCTTCATGAACATGGAAACCAATGAAATCGAGAAAATTTCCATATTGCCAAAACCGTTGCAAAAGCCTCATCCACAACTTTGGCAGGTAGTCGATTCCACAAGCTCCATTGAGTGGGCAGCAAAGAACGACATCAATGTGATTATGTGGATTCCAACTGTGAAAACTTTGAAAAAACGCTTTGAAATATATCGAGATGCACGCTCGGAAAAGTTGGGGCGGGAAGTACCTTTAGGCGAAGGCATTTCATTGGTCCGCGATATGTTCTGTGCAGAAAATATGGAAGATGCTCAGCGTTTGGGTGGGGACGGCATTCTCAAATATCTCAAATGGATTTGTCATTGGCGCGGCTTGGGTAATCATCTTGATCCCGGAGAAGAACTTCCGGACACTCAGGGTAAACTGGATGCTCTGACCTATGAGTGGTTACACCCGCGTAACATGCTGTTTGGAACTCCGGAATACATTGTTGAAAAGATAAAAGAGTTACAGTCAGAATTAAATCTTCAGTCGTTGATGCTTTGGTCTCATTTCCCGGATGTTCCACATGAGACTGCAATGCGCAGTATCAAGCTGTTCAACGAAGAAGTGCTGCCGCATTTCAAATCTGGTACTGTCACGCTGGCTAATTAAGCCGAAATGACGATATGAACGATATAAAACACGGTTCATTTCAAGGTACTTCCTGGAGCAAAGAAGGGACCGGTTCGCCTGTGATTTTGGTGCATGGCTTGGGATTGAACCGTCAAATGTGGCAGTGGCAAATGGACAGTCTTACGCCTCATTTCTCTGTGATTTGTTTCGATTTGCTGGGACACGGCGAAAGTGTGAATCCGGAGATTCCTTGTCAGTTGAGTCAATTCTCCGGGCAATTGTTAGCGTTGATGGATGGACTGAATTTAGAGAGTTGTGCCTTAGTTGGTTTTTCGCTTGGAGGTTTGATAGTCCAGGACTTTGCTCTGAATCATCCTGAAAAAGTAAATGCTTTAGTGATGCTCAATACAGCACATGGTCGCACAAAATCAGAAAGAAAGGCGGTATTAGCACGAGTTCAACAAGCCGGAGAACACGGCCCTGCATCAACTGTGGAGGCTGCATTGGAACGCTGGTTTAGTGCTGATTTTTCAGCAAAAAATCCTGAAATTCTGGATAAAATACGTTGCTGGATCATGGCAAATGACAAAGAGATTTATCCGGAAATCTATCGTCTTTTAGCAGAATGTGATGAACCACTGACAGATTCCATCAGTGCCATCCGTTGCCCAACTTTGGTTATGACAGGAGAAGACGATCATGGTAATTCTCCGGAAATGACGCAACGCATGGCAGCATTGATTCCGGATGCTCATGCTGTAATACTTCCCGGATTGAGACACATGGGATTGGCCGAAAATTCTCAAGCAGTCAACTCTCAACTTGTATCGTTTTTTCAGGAGGTGTTGAAATGAACAAACGAGTTCAAGAAGAAAGATCCAAAATGAAAACCGGCAAAGAAATCATTGGCGGGCCACTGATCATCAATGGTCGTCAATTAACATTATCGAAAGCAGTGCGTGCAGGTGATTTTATTTTCCTGACCGGTCAAGTGCCAATGAAGGACGGCGCTCCGATGACCGATGGAACTATTGAAGAACAGACGCGAGTCTGCATCGAATTGATTCGCGAGACGCTCAAAGATGCCGGATGCACTTTAAACGATGTTGTTAAATCTATGGTTTGGCTCAAGAATCGCGATGATTTTCCTGGATTTAATTCAGTTTACGGAGAATACTTCAGCGAAGGTCCGCCCGCTCGTTCCGCTTTGGTTTGCGACTTTTTGATCGACATTAAAGTAGAAATAGAATGCACGGCCTACAAACCTGGAAATTAAGTAACCCACAAAAGGAAAAACAAGATGACAGATTTAAAAAAATACCAAATGTACATTGATGGGCAATGGGTCAATTCTGAAAGTGAGAAAACCTTTGAGAGTTTTAATCCTGCCACAGAAGAACCATGGGCGATCATTCCGGAGGCAGGAGCCAATGATGTGGATCGTGCGGTTAAAGCCGCGCACCGTGCTTTTACTGAGGGGCCATGGGCCAACATGACGGCTACAGAACGAGGCAAATTATTGCGGCGCCTTGCGGAAGTACTGGCCGAACATTCAGAATCGTTGGGACGGGCAGAGACTACAGATACCGGAAAATTATTAAAGGAAACACAGTGGCAAGCGCGTTATATCTCAGATTTTTTTCAATATTATGCTGGACTTGCGGACAAGGTTCATGGCGACACACTTCCCATTGACAAGCCAAACATGTGGACAATGACGGTTCGCGAGCCACTTGGAGTCGTGGCGGCAGTCGTGCCTTGGAACTCGCAACTGTTTTTAGTTGCTGTCAAAATCGGACCAGCGTTGGCGGCCGGAAATACGGTGGTGCTGAAAGCCTCTGAACATGCATCTGCGCCGATGCTAGAATTTGCCAAAGTTTTTGAAGAAGCCGGCTTCCCTCCGGGAGTGATGAATATCGTCACTGGATATGGAGAACCCTGCGCCAAAGCCTTGACCTCCCATCCTCTTGTTGCACGTGTCAGCTTTACCGGCGGGCCGGAAACTGCGAGAAATGTTGTCCGGAACTCTGCGAATAATTTGGCTCAGGTTTCTTTGGAGTTGGGCGGAAAATCGCCGATGATTGTTTTTGAAGATGCTGATTTGGAAAGTGCGACTAATGGAGTTTTACTCAGTATTTTCAGTGCAAGTGGTCAGAGTTGTGTGGCTGGTTCGCGGCTTTTACTGCATGAAAGTATACATGACAAAATTCTGGATCAAGTTGCCAGGAGAGCAAAAGAAATTCGCATTGGAGATCCATTGGCCGAAACAAGTCAAATGGGCCCCTTGGCAACACTTGCTCAACTCAATAATATTCAAAGTACGGTCAAAGACGCAACCGCCAATGGAGCCACTTTGATTCATGGCGGGGGGAAACCTACTCATCTAGAAAAGGGTTGGTATTGCGAACCCACTATTGTCGATTGTCCTAATCAGAATTTAGGAATTGTTCAACGCGAAATGTTTGGACCGGTGGTTAGTGTGTTGCGTTTTCGCGACGAAGCAGAAGCCATTAAATTAGCAAACGATACCCGCTACGGATTGGCTTCCGGAGTGTTCACGACAAATATTGGGAGAGCATTGAGAGTGACAAAAGCATTGCGTGCAGGAATTGTCTGGGTCAACACTTATCGCATGGTTTCACCTTTGGCTCCGTTTGGTGGTTTTAAAGACAGCGGTTACGGACGCGAGTCCGGACTGGATGCAATTTACGATTATACTCGTCCCAAAACAGTCTGGCTGAACACCTCACCCGATCCCATCGCCGATCCTTTTATCATGCAATAGGTCTTTTTTAAAAATTTTTACTTAGAAATACCGTCAAAAAAATTCCATGTTTAACGAAGATCAGGATATCAAAGCAATCCGGGAGGGTATTAAAGCCCTGTGTCTCAAGTTTCCAAACGAGTATTGGAGGGAAAAAGATCGAACGCGGACATATCCAACAGAGTTTGTGAAGTCCCTGTCCGATCATGGCTATCTTGGTTGTTTGATTCCGGAAGAATATGGAGGGAGTGGTTTATCGCTTAGAGCCGCCGCGGTTATTTTGGAGGAAGTCCATCATTCCGGAGGAAACGGTGCGGCATGTCATGCGCAAATGTACATCATGGGAACACTGTTGCGGCACGGTTCTGACGAACAAAAAAAGAGATACCTACCAGGAATTGCTGATGGGAGTTTGCGTTTACAGGCATTTGGAGTAACCGAACCGAGTAGCGGAACGGATACACTTGCATTGAAAACAACGGCTCGCAAAGATGGTGATTTTTACATCATTAATGGTCAGAAAGTCTGGACCTCACGTGCGGAACATTCAGATTTAATGTTGTTGCTGGCCCGGACCACTCATCGTGATAAAGTGGAGAAACGCACTGACGGCTTGTCGGTTTTTATTGTGGATATGCGTAATGCCAATGGAAACGGTTTAACGATTCGGCCCATCCGGACAATGATCAACCATGCGACAACAGAAGTATTTTTTGACGATTTGCGAGTTCCGCAAGAAAATTTAATCGGCGAAGAAGGAAAAGGTTTTCGCTACATCATTGACGGTATGAATGCGGAACGGATTCTCATTGCGTCTGAGTGCATTGGTGATTCGCGCTGGTTTATAGAAAAAGCGACTGCTTATGCCAACGAGCGCATCGTTTTTGATCGTCCCATCGGCAAAAATCAGGGCATTCAGTTCCCCCTCGCTCAAGCCTATGCGGCAACTGAGGCTGCGGCCTTGATGACTGAAAAAGCAACACTTTTGTATGAAGACGGAAAACGCCCGGGAGCAGAAGCAAATATGGCAAAATTACTTGCTTCTGATGCAAGTTGGAAATCTGCGGAAGCCTGTTTGCAAACTCACGGTGGTTATGGATTTGCCGAAGAATATGATGTTGAGCGCAAGTTCAGAGAAACCAAACTATATCAAATTGCACCAATTTCTACCAATCTCATTCTTTCCTACATTGCCGAGCATGTGCTGGGTCTGCCGAGGTCATACTGATGGGCGCGCTGGACGGATTGTTGGTCGTCAGTTTGGAGCAGGCGGTTGCCGCTCCGTTTGTGTCTTCGAGATTGGCTGATGCCGGTGCTAGAGTGCTTAAAATTGAACGTCCGGAAGGAGATTTTGCCCGTAATTATGACCATGTTGTCAACGGACAGTCTGCCTATTTTGTCTGGCTCAATCGAGGAAAAGAGTCGATTTCAATGGATTTGAAACGTCCGGATGAAATTCAACTTTTGTGTTCCATTCTTCAAAAAGCAGATGTATTGATTGAAAACTTTAAGCCGGGTTCTTTGAAAAGACTGGGGCTTGATTTTAACAAGTTGCGTGAGACAAACAAAAAACTAATCACCTGCTCAATCAGCGGTTACGGGAGTAAGGGAGAGTGGGCTAAAATGAAGGCTTATGATTTGCTGATTCAGGCGGAAACTGGGCTTGCTTCAATCACAGGATCAGCAGATGCACCGGGGCGTGTCGGCATTTCAGTGGCTGATATTGCAACAGGAATGTATGCCTGGTCAGCAATTCTGGAAGCACTGATTGCGAGAGGCATAAACGAATACGGGCAGCACATCGAGGTTTCGCTCTTCGATGCTCTGGCTGACTGGATGGCAGTACCGTTATTGTGGCAAGACTATGGCGGAAAAGCTCCGGAAAGAGTCGGGCTTTCCCACCCCTCGATTTGTCCTTATGGAGCCTTCAAAACAGCAGACGGGAAAACGATTCTGCTGTCCATTCAAAACGAACGGGAATGGCAACGTTTTTGTGTAGAAATTCTTGTTGATGCAGATTTTGTTGAACAGTATCCGGACAATTCGTCTCGCTTAGCAAACCGTTCCGTAGTAGACGGTTGTGTTGAAACTGCTCTAGGAAATTTGTCTCATACTGAGGCTTCTGCCAAACTAAAAAAATCGGAGATTGCTTACAGTACACTCAACGATGTGCAAGGGCTTTCCAGTCATCCGATTCTGAGGCGCGCTGTCATTTCCAATCCGCAAGGAAAAATTAATGTTCCGGCACCTCCGGCTATTTTTAACGATGCACCGAAAGATTCACTCAAAGAAGTCCCCAGTCTAAATCAGCACGGTGCAGCAATTCGTGCAGAATTTTCTGGGAATTAACAATTTTGAGAAAGATAAATGAATTCTGAATACAACGAATGGTTAGGCAAAACGGAGGTTTTCCATGAACAGATTTCTGAGATAAACGCCAAACGTTTCCACCACACATTAACTCAAAACGGCAATCCTCCATCTTCCGGAGAAGCAGTCTTTCCTTTGTTTTTGCTGACCTTAGGTGAACCTTCTGTTCCTCCAAATCAGCTTGGAGAAGATGGACATCCGAAGCGAGGTTCATTCATGCCGCCCATTCCGTTAAAACGCCGGATGTTTGCCGGAGCTGAATACGAGTTTCATAGGGCGCTGCGAGTTGGAGATGAAGTGAAAACAACTTGGAACATCACAGATATCACTCGAAAAAACGGCAGCAGTGGTGAGTTGGTCTTTATTAATATCCTTCGAGAGTTCCATGTTCGGGAAACTCTCTGTGCCACAGAAAACCGGAATATTGTTTTTACAGATTCAGACCCGAAGATTCGAGAACTTAATGCTCCGGAAGAGTCTGGGGAGTGGATGGAAGAGATGAGCACGAATCCATTACAACTATTCCGCTACTCTGCCTTGACTTTCAACTGTCACCGTATCCACTTTGACCTAGCCTATGCTACTGAAGTTGAGGGGTATCCAGGGCTTGTAGTTCATGGTCCATTATTGGCAACGTGGCTTTCGTTATTTGTTACCCGTAAATCCGATCGGGAGTTAAAAAAATTCCGCTTCAGGGCAAAACGGCCGGTTTTCGATTTACATCATTTTAATCTAACCGGCGACCTAAGTGGTAAAGATGCTGCAAAACTGCGTGTGCTTGATCATCAGTTACAACTTGCTGTCTCTGCGGAAGCAGAATTTGTTCCACAGTAGCAGAAAAATCAAGCTGCTAATTTTTCAAAAACCTGTCCCTGTCCGTTGAACAGATGACAGTTTTTAGAAGAAAACCCAATTGAAACTAAGTCACCAACACCGACCACTTTGTCCCCAGTAGCATGGACTGTTAGTTCTTTATTATTTTCAGTGTTTACATAAAGGTAGGTCTCTCCACCTAGGCGTTCTACTGCAAAAACCTCCCCCTGCAATTTTGTGTCTCCATTTTCAGTTAACTCAAGATGCTCTGGACGTATACCGACACTGAGGGGTTCACCTGTAGTCATCTCATCTCCAGGTGAGCAGTGAACTTGCATTTTTTGTGAATTATCCAGTTCAAATTCAACATTATTATCAGAAATTCCTGAAATCTTTCCATCCATAAAATTCATTGAAGGCGAGCCGATAAATCCTGCAACAAACATATTTGCAGGATTGTGGTACAAATCCAACGGTGCACCGACTTGTTCCACATAACCGTCACGCAGAACCACGATTTTGTCAGCCATCGTCATGGCTTCCACTTGATCGTGAGTGACGTAAATCATGGTCGCATTCAGTTCACGGTGCAATTTTGTCAGCTCAATCCGCATTTGTACTCTGAGTTTTGCGTCCAGATTTGAAAGCGGTTCATCGAAAAGAAAAACCTTAGGATCCCTGACAATGGCCCGTCCGATGGCAACTCTTTGTCTTTGTCCTCCGGAAAGTTCTTTCGGTTTGCGTTCCAGTAATTCTGTAATTTGTAAAACTTCTGCGGCATCCCGGACTTTTTGATCAACAATTTGTTTGGCGGTCTTGGCCAGTCTCAAACCAAATGACATGTTCTGGTAAACATTCATGTGAGGGTAAAGTGCATATGATTGAAAAACCATTGCTATTCCGCGTTTGGCTGGTGGTAGATAGTCGACTCGAACACCATCAATTTCAATCTCTCCACTCGTCACGTCTTCTAAGCCTGCAATCAAACGCAGGAGGGTTGATTTGCCGCACCCGGAAGGTCCGACTAAAACAACAAACTCATTATCATCAACCTCCAAATCGACTCCGTGAATAACTTCGGTATTGCCGAATTGCTTATAGATAGACTCCATTTTTACATTGGCCATGGAAAACTCCTGTCTTAAAGATTATAAAAAGTGTAAAGAAATGTGATTTTAATATCCTTCGTTTATCTATGTGCAGAATTCCACAAGTATGGGACACTGTCAAGAAAATTAAAGATTGTTGTGTAAGGAAGGTACTAAATATGATTGTTATGAAATATATTTTTCAAAAAATAAAATGAATCTTTGGGAATACGTTTTTGTGTTGTAAAGTCAACTTATATGATTCCGAAACGCTGTGTATAACCTTCAGCCCATTCAAAATTATCTAAAAGTGACCAGGCAAAATAGCCTTTCAAATTCACTCCGTCTTCAATTGCAAGTGAAGCGGCGTGTAAATATTTTCGGAAATAGGCAACACGATCCGGATCAGAAACCAGCCCCTCTACATTCAGTTTGTCCGGAGATGCACAGCCGCTTTCCGTAATGTAAACAGGAGGATTCCCGTAGTATTTTGTTGACTTTTAAATAATATAACCATACTCTTTTACGGCATGTGTAGTTTTAAACTTTTTCCAAAACGTTTTGGGGAAAAAATTAAAACGATTAAAAACGGTTTGGTTGGTTGCCATGCCGGAATTGTTAATCTAAAGAAAAGGAGTTAGATTATGAAATATTTCATGAATGCCATGAAAGGTGCGTTGCTGGCAGTGGTTGCCACCGCACTGATTAGTGTGCCTGCAATGGCAGGTGAGTACAAAGGACCGAGCCTGAGTGGGCAAACGGTCACCATTTCAGGGCCGTGGTTGACGGCAGACGAAGAAAGTTTTGAAGCAGTCATTGCATATTTCGAGAAGGCCACAGGGGCCAAGGTCGAATATGCAGGTTCTGACAGTTTTGAACAGCAAATCGTCATTGACATCAAGGCGGGTAGTCCGCCGAACTTGGCGGCATTTCCTCAGCCGGGACTTGCGGCAAATATGGCAGCCATCGGCGGTTTGGTTCCTTTGGGAAGCAGTACCGCAAATTGGGTCAAAAGCAATTATGCCGCTGGACAGTCCTGGGTTGATTTGGGAACTTATCCCAGCAAAAGCGGAAAGAAAGAGTTTTACGGCTTTTTCTTTAATGTGAACGTCAAATCCTTGGTTTGGTATTCTCCGGAAAACTTTGAAGCCGGAGGATATTCTGTTCCGAATACAATGGAAGAATTGATTGCATTGAGCGATCAAATTGTTAAAGACGGCGGAACTCCGTGGTGTATCGGACTTGGTTCCGGAGACGCAACCGGATGGCCGGCAACGGACTGGGTCGAAGACCTGATGTTGCGCACACAACCGCCATCAGTTTATGACGGATGGGTGACAAACGACGTGAAATTCAACGATCCGCGTGTGGTTGCGGCGATTGAAACTTTTGGTAAATTTGCCAAAAACAGCAAGTATGTTGACGGCGGAATGGCGGCAGTCGGTTCGACCGATTTCCGTGACAGCCCCAAAGGATTGTTCACTGTGCCACCGCGTTGCTACATGCACCGTCAAGCCAGTTTCATTCCGGCTTTCTTTCCAAAAAGAGTGAAGGTTGGCGAAGATGCTGATTTCTTCTACTTCCCGTCTTACTCCACAAAAAAATTGGGGAATCCAGTTTTAGGCGGCGGAACATTGTTGGCGATGGCTAAAGACAGCAAAGCCACCCGCGAATTCATCAAGTATCTGCAACATCCTAAATCCCATGAAATTTGGATGGCTCGTGCCGGATTCTTGACTCCGCACAAGGGCGTGGATCTGAGCAAATATTCCAGCGGCACATTGCGTAAGCAAGGTGAAATTCTGCAAAATGCAACTACCTTCCGTTTTGACGGTTCCGACCTGATGCCGGGAGCAATTGGTGCCGGTGCATTTTGGAGCCAAATGGTTTATTATGTGAGCGGTGCATCTGCAAAGAAAGTTGCAGACAATGTGCAGTCCACATGGGATTCGATTAAGTAAAATTCCCAACACAACGGGTCGCATTCACATTTCAATGCGGCCCAATCTCAATCACCGATCTCAACCGATTTTTCGGAATGCTTGAACAGCTTCTAAACGCACTCCTCGCTGTATTTTTAGGCGTTGGTGCGTGTACGCTTTATTATGTCGGAAGTAATTTTATTCTCGACCAAGTTTTTGCCGATTCCGGAGAAAACGCAGTTCGCAACAGTCGCCAGCGAGCGGCCATTCGACCGTGGTTGTTTTTGGCTCCTGCCCTTTTGATACTTTCTATTTACCTCGTTTATCCTGTTTTAGAAACGCTTCGATTGAGCTTTTACAATTTCGGCGGATTTGAATTTGTCGGCCTGAAAAATTACATTTGGGCGACGAAAAATCCGGAATTTTTGCAGGCCATCGGCAACAATTTTATGTGGCTGATTGTTGTGCCGACATTAAGCGTCGCTTTTGGTTTGGCGGTTGCCGTTTTGGCAGACAAACTTTGGTGGGGAACGATTGCCAAATCCTTGATTTTTATGCCGATGGCGATTTCATTTGTCGGTGCAAGTGTGATTTGGAAATTCGTTTATGATTATCGTGGACCGGATACCGATCAAATCGGCAGTTTGAATGCTTTTGTGATGATGTTTGGTTTTGAACCACAGGCCTGGATAACGCTTCCGTTTTGGAATAATTATTTCCTGATGGTGATTTTGGTTTGGATTCAAACCGGATTTGCAATGGTCATTTTCAGTGCGGCGTTACGCGGAATTCCGGAAGCAACTTTGGAAGCCGCACGCATCGACGGAGCCTCAGAAATTCAGATATTTTTCAAAATCATGATTCCGCAAATTATGGGAACAATTATGGTGGTTTGGACAACCATTACAATCATTGTTCTCAAAGTTTTCGACATTGTTTTGGCAATGACCAACGGTCAATGGAACACCGATGTTTTAGCAAATTTGATGTTTGACTGGATGTTTCGCGGCGGTGGAGATTCCGGACGCGGAAGCATTGTGGCCTTAATGATTATGATGGCTGTGATTCCGATTATGTTTTGGAATATCCATAACTTCCGTAAAGAAGAGGAGGCAAGATGACATTACGGAAACCACAACATCTTACTCTGGGACGATTGTTCAACCATCTGGCTTTGCTGGTGCTGGTTTTGCTGTGGATTTTGCCAACCATCGGCTTGCTCGTCAGTTCATTTCGAGACAAAGATCAACTCACCTACTCCGGATGGTGGACGGCACTTTCGACCTCAGAACAAAACGCCTGGGGCAGAACCGGAAAAGCAGAAGATCAAATTGAAAAGTCCGGAAATTATGTCATTTCCGGAACAATTCTGGAACCCGGTGAAAAAACAATTCTCACTTTCAATACCAACTTCCGGAACCTTTCCGCCTACAAATCCGGAGAAACGATGATTTTCAAAGACGATTCTCACTTTACTTTACAAGCAGACGGAAAGTACGAATGGGTTTCTCAAAAACATTTCACTCACAAACGTGGTAAACGGATTTTCTATGTCGCCAATGTTCCGCCCTCGTTTTCGTTGGACAATTACCGTGAAGTTTTGGCTTCCGAAAATGTTGGACAATCCTTTGTCAACACCTTCACCGTCACCATTCCGGCAACAATTATTCCGATAATGATTGCGGCATTTGCGGCTTATGCTTTTGCATGGATGGAATTTCCCGGACGACAATTTCTTTTTGTTTGTGTGGTGGGTTTGTTGGTGGTACCTTTGCAAATGTCGCTAATTCCGTTGTTGACAATGTACAACAAAATCGGTACATTTTTCGGCACAGAAGCAAAATCGTATTTAGGAATTTGGCTGGCTCATACCGGTTTTGGGCTTCCGCTCGCCATTTATTTGCTCCGGAATTACATGGGCAGTCTTCCGCGTGACATCATCGAATCCGCCCGCATTGACGGTGCATCGCATTTCCAAATTTTTACACGCCTCGTTTTGCCGTTATCGATTCCGGCATTGGCTTCATTTTGTATTTTTCAATTTTTGTGGGTTTGGAACGACTTGTTAGTGGCACTCGTTTTTCTCGGCAAACAAGATAACCAAATCGTACTGACCTCAAAGCTGCGTGAACTGCTCGGTTCACGCGGCGACAACTGGGAAATTTTAACGAGCAGTGCCTTCATTTCGATTGTGGTTCCTTTGCTGGTATTTTTTGCCTTGCAACGTTATTTTGTGCGCGGATTGGTTACTGGTTCTGTGAAATAATGAGACGTTTTTTACTCTTCAAAAAATAAAATAAAACAATAATTTATGCAAAATTCATTAAATCTCAAATCCAGTCCACTTTCTGAAAACTGGTGGGAATCAGCCGTTTTCTATCAAATTTATCCTCGCAGTTTCAAAGACTCTAACAATGACGGAATCGGTGATTTAGCGGGAGTGATTGAAAAACTCGATCACCTCAACGACGGCAAAGGCGGAGGTTTAGGAATTGATGCAATTTGGTTTTCTCCATTTTTCCCATCACCGCAAGCAGATTTTGGTTATGATG
>Ga0257107_1000227_pt1 | contig 21663 bp, 17 predicted proteins | sample LP_taG_2_FD_190178 | JGI IMG/M metagenome (GOLD analysis project Ga0257107, IMG submission 190178) | Marine microbial communities from Northeast Subartic Pacific Ocean, Canada - LP_J_2011_P26_500m | ecosystem: Environmental > Aquatic > Marine > Oceanic | place: Canada: Northeast Subartic Pacific...
TCAGTGGCTGCGCTTTACTGTCAGCAGTGACGGTATCACTGCCCTCCCGGCCAGCGCTATTTCAGCCAGTGGCGCCAACCTGACGGAGCGAAATCCTCGCAGTTTCATGGTTTTCACGGGCTCCAATATGGGTCGCGATCGTAACAGTGAGATCACGGGCGCCATATCCTATCGGTCAATCCCTGATAATCTGGTCGAAATTGCTGTTCAGTTTGAGGGTGAAAGTGACGCGGTGCTAGATAATGATGATCTACTCATTTTTTACGGTCGCGGGGCCAGCGGCATTGACCATAACGGCTTGGATATTAATCATCATCAAAATCTTTATTTCACAGAGAATACCTACTGGCTATTGATCCCGGATGACAATACACTGCAAGGGAAACGCGTTGCCTCAATTGAACCGTCAACGAGCACCGGAGTAACAATGGATTATGGTATATCTCCCTTCTACGTCGAAACCGATCTGATCAATCCATTCGCTGGTGGTCTGGCCTGGGTAGGAGCTGCGATCATGAATGGCAGTTCCCACACAGTTGTAACAACTATGGCTTCCCCCAACCCATTGGTGGATGTGCATGTAACCATGGGCTTTCTGGGTAACTCCTCATCGATCGACGCTCAGGCGAATCCAGTGCATTTGCTGGAAATTTACCATGGATCGAGAGACGCCCTTCAAACAACTAATTCCTGGGCAGGATTAATCAAAAGTGACGTATTCTTCAGCTTCTCCGGCAACCGCTTGAATGATGGAGTTAATATTTTCATTATCGATAATGAATCAACCAGCAGTTATTCCCAGCCACATTTTGATTATCTCGTAGGAGATTACGGCCGCAACCTGGATGACCAAGGGCTACCCTACGAATTTTTCGCGCCGATCCACAGCAATGCCACCACATTTCGCATAACAGCGGAATCTGAAATTACGATCTGGGACATTACCAATATTGCTGTACCAAAAGCAGTCTCCCTTAGCGATGACAATTCCGGCTACAGTTTCGATGTGAATCTGCCGCAAGACACACTGGCCCGCTATTGCGCATTCACGGCTGCTCAACTAAACCTGATCAGCTCGGTGACTTTAATAGAAAACCATTCTTTTTCAGAACTACGAAACAGCACATCTGGTGTCGATCATCTGGTGATCGGACCCCCGGATTTTTCGCCGGTTACTGCACCGCTTGTGACCCATCGTGTCAGCTCGCGTTATATCAATTTAGACCAGATATATGATGAATTCTCCGGTGGAAACGCCGACCCTGTTGCCATCCGATATTTTATTCAGTGGACCCAGGAAAACTGGTCCAAACCAAAACCATACTGCGTCCTGCTTATGGGGGATGCAGACTATGATTACCGCAACATAACCCAGCAATCAAGTATCCGAGTACCTACGATAGAAATAGGTAATGGCTTTAATCATCGTGCGGCTGATGACCGTTTAGCGGCATTTAACGGGTTGATACCTGATATAGCAATAGGTCGTTATCCTGCGAAAACGGTGGCCGATGTTGCTACCTTTGTGGATAAGATTATTCAGTATGAAACGGATCCTGATTATGGACTATGGCGACAGCGCGTTACACTGGTGGCAGACGATGCCGCCCGGCCTGAGCCAGTTCATGGGTCAATTGCTACTGGAAAAAGTCATACCCAAAATTCAGAAACCATAGCTGGTCTTGTAGCTCCCGGCATCGAAATCCGAAAATTGTATATGATGGAATTTCCGGAAGTCAGTAATGCTTCCTTATACGGCGTTGTTAAACCAGATGCTACCCAGGCATTGCTCGACATTCTTACGGAAGGTACAGCTATCATTAACTATATTGGCCATGGGTCAGCCCACCAATGGGCCCAGGAACGGTTGTTATACCAGGATAACGACTTGAATAGCATCCAAACGGAGAATAAGTTACCGCTATGGATCGCAGGTACCTGTTCCTGGGGCCACTTCGATGAAATTGAAACAGAGGCGTTTTCTGAAGAAGTTATTCGTATGGAAAATAATGGTGCCAGTGCTATTATATCTACCAGCAGGCTTATAACTGTAAGTAGTAATGCCTATTTTACCCGCGAAATTTTCAAGTCAATTTTCCCTGATGGTGCTGTCACAACTGAACCTATCGGTGTGATCATGCAGGCGGTAAAAGATGGTTCACCCAGCGGAGAACTTTTTCACTTGTTTGGTGATCCCGGTATGCCCCTGGCGCTGCCGCACCAAACAGTATCTCTTACCAATATAAGTCCTGATACCTTGCGCACCCTAGATACCGCAAGGATTAGTGGTACACAAAATATCATTAGCGGCGGGTCGGGCTTGGGTTTCATTGCGCTGCGTGATGCGGAACGGCCGGTCACACGAGAATATATTATTAATTCGACTGAGCAAGAATTAAGCTATACCTTGCCCGGCGGAACGTTGTTTAAAGGCCAATTTTCATTCAACGGAAGTGCTTTCAGTACGCTGCTACGGGTACCCAAAGATATATCGTATTCCGATGCTACGGGAACAATAAATGTCTATATGGTCTTCGCGGGTGATCCGGTTCAGGAAGCGTTGGGCACATTGGCTAATTTAGCCCTAGCCGGTGGTGACCCTGTGCCGGATATTGTAGGGCCAATTATTTCCTTTGAAAACGAAACCGGACGGCAGATTCGCAGCGGTGATCATCTTTCCGAAAATGAACCATTATTCCTGCGACTATCTGATCCATTGGGAATAAATCTCACTGGTGAAGTCGGACACGAAATACTGATCACTGATCTTGTTGCCGCAGTAGAAAGTGATATTACCCATTTATTTCTCTATGATGAGAATAGCATAACCACTGGTAAAATTGCCCTTGCCGATCTCGCAAATAATGAAGAGATAGAAATTCACGTAAAAGTCTGGGATAATGCCAATAATCCTGCAGAACTGAACATCAAACTGTACATTACTGATGATCAAGGCCTACGACTATTCAATGTGTTTAATTTTCCGAATCCATTTGCATCGGAAACCCAATTCAGTTTCGAAATTAGTGCAACCGCAGAAATTTCAGTCGACATCTACACCCTCGGTGGCAGGAAGATCCGCCAGATCAGTCCACAATCTGTAAACGCCGGGTACAATTTCATCAACTGGGATGGAAGGGACAAATATGGGGATATCCTGGCCAATGGTGTGTATCTTTATAGGATCAAGGCAATAAACGGCAATGAAAGTGTTTCCACCATTGGTAAAATTGCCAAATATCAGTAATATTAAATAATGCAATCATTTGGACAAATAATACTAGCTTCGGAATCACCCCGCCGCCGGGCACTGCTGCGTCAAATTGGATTGGATTTTGCTGTAAAAATCAGTGGTATAGATGAGGATATTTCCATTGATCTACCGCCGAATCAATTGGCAGAACACTTTGCCCGCAAAAAAGCACATGCTGTTGCCGTGGACTATCCTAACCAACTGGTCATTGGAGCCGATACGATTGTTGTGTTTGATGGTCAAATACTTGGAAAACCAAAAGATAATGAGCACAGCTACCAGATGCTGTCCACCCTCTCAGGCAACACCCATCAGGTAATCACCGGTGTAGCACTTCAATTGCGGGATAAGAATCTTGATGAAACTTTCCACGCGGTAACAAACGTAACATTTAATACATTAAGTGATAGAGATAAATACTATTATATTGATACTTACAAACCTTTTGATAAAGCAGGGAGCTACGGCATCCAAGATTGGTTCGCTGTATTTGTTAAACATATCGATGGTTGCTTTTATAATGTCATGGGTCTGCCCTTGGCCAATTTGTGGGAACACATTAACAATGTTGAGATAAATTAGTTTTTCAAAATGATATCGACGGTTAATTTCAGCCGTTAAATTTAAATCCTATGAGCGACTTACATAAAAAACTCAAAGCGCTGCGGCGTGAACAAAAGATTGACTTAGCGGCAATCGAAAAGAGGACTAAAATTAATTTAGAGTACTTGAAAGCTATTGAAAGCGGAAAATTTGAAGTGCTGCCGAGTACTTATATACGTTTGTTCCTCAAAGCCTACTGTGTTGAAATAGGGGCTGACCCAGTGGATGCGCTGCGTCAAATGAACATATTACTTGGCGCTGAAGAACCAGAAGTTCTACCCGTAACGGCAGAAGAAACATTAGTTGAAAAAAATGGTGAACCGGATGATGGCGCAGGTTCAATAGCAATGGATCGTCATCCCCATAAGGTACGTTCCGATTGGTTGAAGGGTGCCGCCATGATCGTTCTGTTAATTTTCAGCATTTATATAGTCAAACAGATCGTGTCAGAGCAGCCGCCCCAGATCTCTGGTAATAATGCCGTTGTAGAGCCCACCGTAGAGCCGATCACTGATTTTGAATTGATCAATGATTACATCCTTGATAAAACAAATACTGGTTCGTTGGAGGTAAACCCGCCGTACCAGGCCAAAATTGTTTCCCAAAAAGCGCAAGTCTGGTTCCGTACAGAAACAGATTCAGCTTTACCGATCGAGAATATATTACATAACGGCCAACAGGATAACTTTCGTTTCGTGGAAAGGTTTGATATTATGATCAATCCAACAAACAATGTCGCCCTTTACTGGAGCGGTCAATTGGTTACTAACCTGGAATCCACTCCGTACCCAGCAAAAATCACCTTTGACGGAAGCTCAAAAACGGTAACTGTAATGCACTACGTGCCCCAAAACTAAAATAACCCACACTATTACCCACTAGTTCATTCTCCAGGGTTTCTCATTAATGCCCTGTCAATTCCACAAGCTTCAATTAGAAAAATATATTGACATAAAACCACGTTATGGATAGATTGTGGGTAGTTGTGGGTAATAATCCCTTTTACTTAGAGAATAATGACTACAAATTTAAACATATTTACCGGGGAATTTTCCTATACGGTTGATACCAAGGGCCGTGTCAATATCCCTGCAAAATTCCGCAAGGCATTGTCAGCAGACAATGAAGGCACGTTCGTCATTACCCGCGGTATGGATCCCTGTGTGTGGGTATATCCGATTGTTGTCTGGCAAAAAATCGAGAATGATTTGAAGAATCTATCATCGCTGTCAGCAATCAATAGAACATTTGTACGGAATACAGTCCGCTATGCTACACCCCTCATCTATGATGGGCAAGGGCGTATTCAGTTGACAACAAGCCTCATCAATTATGCCGGACTAGATAAGAAAACCCTGATTATTGGTATGGTCAACAAAATTGAGATTTGGAACCCGGATCAATTAAAAGAAATCGATAAGAAAAACATGAAAATTGATTCCACTGCCTATGACGATCTTGCTGAAAAAATCATTATTTAATGAACCAGCATCCAGCACAGGATTCAGGCTTAACCCATATTCCTGTGATGATTACGGAGGTCCTGTCGTACCTCGCTATACAACCAGACGGGATCTACCTGGACGGGACAATCGGCCCAGGAGGGCACGCCACACCAGTTCTAAAAGAACTAACCGACGGCGGGAAGGTCGTCGGGATTGATCGGGACGAAGAGGCATTGGATATCTGCAAACAGAATCTCAAGACCTCTTCGTCCTTTCTGTCCTTACACCATAATTCATACGCTAACCTCGATAATATTCTTGCAGCAGAAGGGCTTACTACTGTCCATGGGGTACTGCTTGACCTGGGCCTGTCTTCTCTTCAGCTTGGTTCCAAAAACCGCGGTTTTTCATATCGCTCAGAGGGCCCGCTAGATATGCGTTTCGACCAGAGTAACGGCAGCAATGCTAAAAAACTTATAGACCAGGCAGGCCGAAATAGCCTGGCCCAAATATTCAAGGAATACGGTGAAGAACGATTGGCTTCCCGCATTGCAAAATCCATCAAGGAAATGACTGCCATGAACACCATCGCTGATCTACGGGAAGCGATCCGGCGCTGTACCCCGCCCAATCATCGTGATCGTACTTTCGCCCGCATATTCCAGGCCTTGCGAATTGCCGTTAACGGAGAACTAGATATCCTGCAGCAATTCCTGGCCAAATTTATTGATTTTTTACGTCCTGGCGGACGAATAGTAATCATCAGCTATCACTCACTGGAGGATCGACTGGTAAAGCACAGTTTCAAAGAATTAGCAAGCGGAGGAACATTGGATATTCTAACGAAAAGACCGATTACAGCGACAGAAAAAGAACAAAAAAATAATCGTCGGGCCGGGAGTGCGAAGCTCCGTGCGGCCGTAAAGGTGGCCTAATGATAAGACGAAGTAAACGCAACGCCAGAAAGCACAAGGAATTCATTCAAACGATAACCTTTTTCGGCATCACCATTATGTCGATTATGGGTCTGATTGGGTATTTATGGGTCTACACAGAAATTGATGAAACGCTGTTAGCCATTGAACTGCAGAAGGCGACAATGGATGAACTGAATAACGGCATCAAGGAACTGCAAAATGATATTGCTTTGCTGGATCGGGTAGATCGCATCACTGAAACCGCCCGAAAAGATCTGGGGATGGTATTTGCATCTCCAGAAACAATTTCCGTATACATCGAGCCGGGGGATTTGGCGCTGAATAAATGACCAAGAATTATCTGAAATTCCGATCACGGGTGGTCGTGATCGTATCAATAATGGTCCTAGCCTGGGTTGGCCTTTCCATGCGCCTTTTTCAAATACAAATCCTGGACGGATCCAAATACCGTGAGCAAGGATCCAAGCAGGCGCAAGCACAAATTCCTATTCCTGCAGTACGGGGCAATATTTATGATCGGAACAACAAGTCTCTGACCCGCAATATCATAAAATATTCATTTGCTACCTACCCGAACAAAATTGGCAATCCGAAAACGTTAGCAAAAAGTATGAGCGATTATTTTGGTCGATCACAAGATTATTACAGTCAAAAACTGACCAAGAATACAACTTTCACTTACCTGGAACGAAATATGAATCGGAATGACTGCCAGGAATTCCTGGAAGAATTACCTGCAGGTCTCATTGTTGAACGCGATTCGCACCGCTTCTACCCTAACGGTAATATTGGCGCACAATTGATTGGCTACACCGATCCAGATAACCATGGATTAACCGGCCTGGAGCAAAAATTTGATCAATATCTCACAGGGACGGACGGCTGGGTAGTGCGTCAATTGACCGGCAAGGGTACGATGCTGCCTAATAACAGGTTTCCAACAAAAACGCCGCTGGATGGCAACAATATCCAACTGACCATCGATCTGGATTACCAAGTAGTGCTCCATGAAGAATTACGGCGCAGAGTTGATGAAACATCTGCCATCTCGGCCATGGGTATTCTGATGAATCCGCAGACCGGGGCCATCCTAGCCATGGCCGCCATACCAGATTTTGACGCAAACTATCCTGCAAAATTTCCCATGGAAACCCATAAAAACCGGGTATTAACGGATCAATTTGAACCAGGATCAACGTTTAAGTTCGTCGCTGCAGCCGCTGCTTTAAAATACGATCTGGTCAACTTGCATGAAGAATTCTTTTGTGAAAACGGACAATATACCTTTGCTGGTGAAGTAGTAAATGATCATGAAGATTATGGTCTACTAACCTTCCCCCAGATTATTGAAAATTCCAGTAATGTTGGTATGATCAAGATCGCCGAAAGAATCGGACCCAAGCGACTGTATCGTACCTGTCGTGATTTTGGATTTGGGATGCCAACCCACATCAGTTTTGCCGGCGAATCTCCCGGTACACTGCGACGTCTGGAAAACTGGAGTGGATTATCCATTGCATCGGTAACGATCGGTCAAGAAGTTGCGGTTACAACGCTGCAGTTGGCCATGGCCTATTCAGCCATAGCGAATGGCGGGTTCTTAATGAAGCCGCGCTTGGTTAGTCAGATCGTTAATAATACTGGAAAACCTGTTTACAGAGAAGAGCCTGAAGTTTTGCGGAAAATCTCTGATCCAGGTGTCATGAAAGATCTAACGACAATGCTGATTCGAGTCGTGGAAACGGGTACGGGAACCGGCGCCCGTATATCGGGCTGGTCCATTGCTGGTAAAACTGGTACAGCTGAAAAATTTATCGATGGCGAATATTCTTCCAGTAAATATATTTCCAATTTCGCTGGATTTTTTCCAGCAGAAAATCCTCAAATTGTCGGTGTTCTTGTACTCAATGAGCCACGCTATGGTTTGCATTGGGGAGGTATTGGGGCAGCACCAATTTTCCGCAGGGTCATCAATCGGATCATCAATATGGATGACTCGATCCAGACCCTGAAAGACAAATACAAAGATACAGAGGAACCGCTGCTGATGGTGGATGCGTATCGCAATGAACCAAAAAAAGCAGACCTAATCCCAAAGAATCTCTCAACCCGGGCAGTTTATACTAAAATCGCACAAAATGAAAATGCGGTTCCGGATGTGCGCGGCATGAGTTTGCTCCAGGCTAAGGTAGTTCTCCGTCAATTTGGCTATCAGACAAAATTCAGTGGTTCCGGTCAAGTTAATTGGCAAAGCCCAAAACCTGGAACAATCATGGCGGCAGGGTCTATATGTACTATAGGATTACAATGAATCGAACACTGGATCAGTTAGTAAAGGGAATTATCCCGGAAAGCGACGTGCCGGCAGTGCCTATCCACGGCATTACCACCCATTCGGCGCGGGTAAATCCAGGCCATCTTTATATTGCTATTCATGGTACAAACTTAGATGGACATGACTTTATACCGCAGGCTATTGATAACGGCGCCGCGGCCATAATTACCAATGGCCGTGATGTAGGCCAACTACCTGTGCCGCAAATCAAGGTTGCTAATCCGCGGCGGGCCGCATCCTTTACGGCAGCCGAATATTATGGGCATCCTTCCAAAGAAATGACCGTGGTTGGTATTACTGGGACCAACGGCAAAACCACCACTGCAGGCCTGGTATCCGCCATGCTTAAAGCGGCGGGGGGGAAAGTCGCCCAGATCGGCACATTGGGTACTGTCGCCGAGGGCTACCCCCAGGATAAAACGCTTACTACCCCAGATCCGATCGCACTTCATAAGGTATTATTTGATCTACGCCAGGATGGATTCACGCATATTGTGATGGAAGCAAGTTCCCACGCCATAGATCAAAGCAGGGTAGCTGACGTAGATTTTAATTACACAGTGTTCACCAATCTATCGCCGGAGCATCTAGACTATCATGGTACAATGACTGATTATTTTCAAGCAAAATTGAAATTATTTACAGCACTTTCTCCATCGGCAACAGCCATTGTGAATATAGAAACAGAATATGGTCAGGCTATTTCCAACAATTGTACTGTCCCGGTCGTGGCCACGGCTATGGCGAAAACTGGGGACGTATTTTTCAAGGATTATCAGATTTCCCTGACAGGGATACATGGGACAATACAAGCCGGGGCAAATATCTATCCGGTTGACTCATCGCTAATCGGCAAGTTCAACGCAGAAAATATTCTCTGCGCGACTGCTACGGGCAACGCTATGGGTTTGACGCAGGAAGCAATCAAAAATGGATTAAAGCAATGTACATCCATTCCTGGTCGTATGGAATCATTCACGCTGCGTTCCGGATCAACAGCGCTTATTGATTATGCGCACACGCCCGACGCCTACGATAAAGTTCTCAGTACAATCAAAGATATGGTTGTTGAACCGGGAGTACTGCACATCGTCTTTGGCTGCGGCGGTGACCGAGATAAAACCAAAAGAGCACAGATGGCAGCCAGTGCGGAGCGTTTTGGATATTATTGCTATGTGACGCCGGATAACCCCCGGACAGAAGAACTGACTGAAATTACCGCGGATATTGTTGGCGGTTTTCGTGCCAATGAATACGCTGTTTTTGACGAGCGCGGTGCTGGGCTACGGCAAGCCCTGGATCGGGCCGCAGAAAATGACGTAGTGGTCGTATTGGGCAAGGGCCGTGAGGATTACCAGGAAATAAACGGCAAACAAAAACCCTATTCAGACCTGGAAATAATTAATGAGTATCGGGATGCGCGTTAGTTTACCTGACCCGACCCAGTTTGAAGTGGTTTTCCGTTCGATTACGGGACACACCATTCCCCTGGTGGGTGGAATTGCCACTGACAGTCGGGAATGTCGATCCGGTGACCTGTATATCGCTATTGCCGGAGAACGGGTCGATGGCCATGATTTCGTTGATAATGCTGTCAAAAATGGCGCGACAGCTGTACTGGTGGCCCGCCCTGTTGAAGCGGATGTTTATCAAGCATTAGTGAATGACCCTGTAGAAGCTATCGGCGCTGTTGCAGCCCGCTGGCGGAGTCAGTTTGATATACCTGTAATTGCCATAACCGGATCCAATGGCAAGACATCCACGAAAGAATTATTACGGCATATTTTCAACGCCCAATTTGCTGTGCACGCCACAGAGGGTAACTACAATACATCTATCGGGCTCCCACTTACACTGTTCCAGTTGATGCAGGCCCATTCGATCAGCATCCTGGAAATGGGCGCCAATCAGCCCGGCGATATTGGATCCTTGTGCAGTATTGCCCATCCAACCCACGGTCTGATCACGAATATTGCCCCAGCCCATCTGGAAGGGTTTGGATCAATTGCAGAAGTGGCCCATACAAAAGCAGCATTATTCCGATCTATGAGCGATAAAGGTAAAGCATTTGTAAATCTGACGGATCCCCGAATCGCGGAAATGACCCAACCAAAAAATTCGATCACATTTGGGTTAACCGCCGAGTGCGATTATCCTGCGGATATTCATACTGAACCCAACGGTACCCTTTCTCTTACGGTGGCCGCCGAAGATATTTATACGGGGTCAAGCAACTTATCCTTCGCTAAGAATATCATTGCCTGCGCAGCTATCACCGATACATTGAATGTCCCCTGGGATTTGTTTCGAGATCGGGTTGCGTCCTTCCAGCCGCCGCAGGGTCGCTGTGCAATCAAAAAAATAAAAAATATGACCATTATTGATGACACCTATAACGCCAACCTGGAATCAACCATTGCGGCTATTGACTACCTGACTGGTTTTTCCGGAAACGGTCGCCGGATCCTGGTATTTGGCGATATGTTTGAACTGGGAGATCAATCACAGGATCAGCATACTAAAGTTGGACAGAAATGCGCCACAGCGGATCTTGACCTGGTCTATACAGTTGGCGCGGAAACAATTGTCACTGATGCATCCATGGCGGATGGCCCTGAACATGCCCATTTTGATTCCAAGGAAGAGCTGGGGACTGCGTTACAAAACGCGGTCAAGGATGGTGACAAAATTCTGGTAAAGGGATCCCGGGGCATGGCCATGGAAACCATTATTGATACGCTGGTGAATTAATGCTCTACGAACTTCTGCTACCCCTAAAGACCCATTTTTCACCGCTCAACTTGTTACAGTATATCACCTTTCGATCTGCGTCTGCAGCGCTTGCGGCGCTATTCATAAGCTTCCTCATCGGGCCATGGATTATCCACAAACTGCGTTATCACCACATTGGTGAAGAAATACGCTCATCCGGGCCCGAATCCCACATCGCTAAGAAGGGCACGCCAACTATGGGGGGGATCATAATCCTTGTATCTGTGGTCCTCCCGACCCTTCTGTTTGCCGATCTATCGAATACCTTCATTCAGATCATGTTGTTGGCAGTGATCTGGATGGGTGGTATCGGTTTTCTGGATGATTACCTCAAGGTGGTCAAAAAAGTTGAAAAAGGACTGATCGGCAGGTACAAATTGATCGGTCAAATAACCCTGGGTATCCTGATCAGCCTATGGCTGTACAATGCGCCGGAATATGAGAATATCCGATCCGTGATCAGTATACCTTTCCTCAAGAATTATGAACTGGATCTAGGCATTTTTTATCCTGTGATGATCATCATGGTTATTACGGGCACATCAAACGCCGTGAATCTTACAGATGGCCTGGATGGCCTGGCGGCCGGCCTGCTAGCCATTTGTTTTTCGGTATTTTCAGCGATCGCCTACATCAGCGGCCGGGTGGACTTTTCTGACTACCTGAACATTATTTATCTTCCCGGTGCAGGGGAATTAACTGTTTTTACGGCGGCCATCACCGGGGCCTGTATAGGCTATTTATGGTTCAACGCCAGCCCGGCGGAAGTATTCATGGGAGATATCGGTTCCCTCTCTACCGGCGCAGCCCTGGGTACGCTGGCTGTGCTACTGAAAAAAGAATTATTGTTGGCCATAATTGGTGGTGTCTTTGTCTGGGAAGCAGTGAGTGTCATGCTGCAAGTAAGTTATTACCGTTGGACAAAAATTCGCACAGGGACGGGGCAGCGCATATTTAAAATGGCGCCCATCCACCATCATTATGAACTCAAGGGTTGGCCGGAATCCCGGGTCGTGATCCGTTTCTGGATCATTGGCATCCTGCTGGCTTTGTTCTCATTGACCACATTTAAAATACGTTAATGAATATCCACGACCGTGCTACCATAGAAATTCGCGGCAAAAAAATTGTCATTCTTGGGTTAGCCCTGAGTGGTGCGGCGGCGGCGAAACTGGCTGTGCGCCAGGGCGCAGACGTATTTGTGAGTGATAATCAGGATACCTTGGCACTGCAGGGTACACTAACAGACCTAAAAGCGCTGGGCATTCCCGGTGAACTGGGTCAGCACAGCGACCAGATCTACGATGCGGATCTGTGGATCATATCCCCCGGTATCGCTCAAGATTCAGAACTGGTGCAAAAAGCCCAGTCTAATGATATACCCATTGTCAGCGAGATCGAATTTGCCAGCTGGTTTACTGAAGCACCGATCTTGGCCATTACAGGTAGCAACGGCAAAACTACCACTGCCCATCTGCTGGCCGAAATGATCCAGACCGATGATATCCATGGCGCGTTGGCCGGAAATGTTGGTATCCCCTTTGCAGAAATGGTCCTGGAAGATCTGGGAAATCCAGATCCGAAACGGGTCTGGGTCTTGGAAATATCCAGTTTTCAAATGGAATTCATCGAACACTTCAAACCCTATATTGCCATATTTCTCAATATAACGCCGGACCACTTGAACCGCTATCCATCCATGAAAGAATATATTGCGGCAAAAATGAAAATGTGGTCCCGGCAGACAGCAGAAGATTTCATCGTATATAATGCCGATGACACTATTTTGGTAGAGGAAATTGCGGAGTCCACCTCTCGAAAAATCGCCTTCGGACTAGGCCATCACTCGAAGGCGATTTTTCAACCAAACCGTACTAAAATTTATACAGAAGAACACGCTACACTCATTGAAATGAACCAACTGGCTTTACCAGGTAAACATAACCTCGCCAATGCGCTAGCAGCGGCTACAGCCGCTCATTTGATGGGCGTACCTAATAAATCGATCGCAGCGACCATGTCCCAGTTCAGCGGTGTCCCCCATCGCCTGGAACCGATTGCTGAGATCAATGGCGTGACCTACATCAATGATTCCAAGGCAACCAACCTGGATGCCGTGCAGGTCGCGCTGGAAAGCTTCTCGCAGCCAATTATCCTAATCCTCGGAGGCCTGGATAAGGGCGGCAATTTTAGATCGATCCTTCCCCATACCCATAACAACCTCAAAGAAGTGATCGCATTCGGGCAAGCAAAGGAGTTAATCCTCACGACATTAAGGGATGCGGTGAGATCTACCTCGGTAATGGATCTCAAAGAAGCCCTGGAACTTGCCCAGAACTGCAGCCAGCCTGGAGACGTTGTATTACTGTCTCCAGGCTGTGCGAGTTTTGACCAATTCGAGAATTTTGAAGAACGGGGTGACCATTTTAGATCCCTGGTAACCGTTATGGAAAAGGCTTAATGAAGTACCTGGATGTCATTTCCAAAAAATATGATCATTATCTTTTGGGTGCTGTTGTCCTACTCTGCATTGTGGGTACGGTAATGCTATTCAGCGCCAGCAATTCCATGTCCCTGGATCAGACCCAGCGGATAACAGCCACCGTATACCTGCAAGCCCATCTAAAACGACTTCTGGTTGGTATCGCTATGATGTTCATTGCCATGACAATTGATTACCGGAACCTGAAAATTGCAGCTAAATATCTTCTGATCGGATCAATTGTGCTGCTGCTAATCACCAAAATAAGCTATTTACTGCAGGGCAACTCTTCTCCGGCAAGGTGGCTCTACCTAGGCAGTCATTCGATCCAGACTTCAGACATTGCTCGGCTGGCAGTGATCATTTTTCTAGCCGCATACGTGGATCATTGCCGAGATCAGATCAAGGATTTCTATAATGGTTTCGCCCCACCCATTGGTATCATAACTGTGGTGATGGTGCTGATCGTTATTCAGCCTGATTTCAGTACAGCGGCCATAATCGGTCTGATCGGGTTCATGATACTCTTCGTCGGCGGCGCGCGAATATCACATCTCCTGGCTACCGGTACTGCATCTTTATTAGTACTGACGCCGATCATGCTTATGCAACCGTACCGCCTGCAGCGCATCCTGACCTATTTCTATGGGGAATCTGCCGGTGTGGAAGAATCGTACCAGATCAAACAATCGTTGATCAGTCTTGGGAATGGCGGTTTTATAGGACTTGGCCTGGGTAACAGCCTGGGAAAAAATCTTTTTCTACCCACGCCGCACACGGATTTTATTTTCGCAATTATTGGTGAAGAGCTGGGTTTAGTGGGCACTGTATTCATCCTATCAATCTTTCTATTCATCTTTCAGCGCGGGATCAAAATCGCCAAGGAAAGCACGGATACCTTCGGGATCCTGTTGGCGATCGGGCTCAGTTTCAATTTTATCCTCTATGGCTTTATTAATGCGGCAGTTGTAACCGGTGTTGTACCAACCACCGGACTATCAATGCCACTGATCAGTTATGGTGGATCCGGTCTGGTGATCAATTTAGTCACTATAGGCATTTTGCTTAATATCAGCCAGGCCAAGCGATCATTAATACATAAAAGCGGCTGGAGTCCGCGGGTATATGGATGAGGGCTTGCGTATCATGATTGCTGGCGGCGGAACAGGCGGACACCTCTACCCAGCATTAGCGATCGGCGCAGAGATCATGAATCGCAAACCCAACGCGACTGTGCATTATGTTGGGTCAAAATTTGGCCTTGAGGCCCGCGTTCTGCCCGAGCGAGGCCTGCCGCACACACTCCTGCCGATCAGCGGTTTGCAGCGTTCCTTTTCGCCGCGCAGCATGGGACGGAATCTAATGCTGATGGGCCGTGTTCCTCTGGCCCTGCTAAAAGTAAGATCCCTGTGCAGATCCATGGAACCCAATGTGATCGTAGGTACGGGAGGATACGCCAGCGCCCTGCCAGTCAAAGTTGGTATTGGATGGAAAATACCCACGGTGATCCAAGAACAAAATTCATACCCGGGTTTGACCACACGGTTATTTGCTGAACCAGCGACAGCGGTGTACGCCGGCACCAGCGATACCGGGACCTATTTGGATACAGAGATTGAGGTCACGGGCAACCCGGTGCGGAGCGAAATACGTAATGGATCTAAAACAGCAGGTTCTGAATTATTCCAGCTCGACGGCAAACGTAAAACCGTTTTTCTCTTCGGGGGCAGCCAGGGCTCTGTACCACTGAATCGGGCCATTAAGCCCGTCCTACCGGCCCTGAAAAACCGGAGCATCCAGCTGCTATGGCAGACCGGCCCCAATAATTATGAAGCCCTAAAAGAATTGGAAAGTGATACGGTAAGAATCAAACCGTACATCAAAGAAATGGCCCACGCCTACGCACTCAGTGATATTGCTGTGGCGCGAGCTGGTGCGTTAACACTGTCTGAGTTATCGGTCTGCGGTATGCCAAGCATCCTCATCCCCCTCCCCCGCGCTATCGCAGACCATCAGACGAAGAATGCGGAAACAATGGTCCGGAGCGGGGCAGCAGTCATGATCCAGCAGGCCGACCTAACTACTGCCAACCTGCAGGAAACAATCATCGGGCTATTGGGTGATGCGGACAAATTGATCGCCATGGGCGCCCAAGCGCTTAGTCTGGGAAAACCTAAGGCCACGGAAGAGATCGTAGATAAAATTTTTGAGGTCGCCCGCAGCTGATGTTCCGACACGTTAAGAAAGTACACTTTGTAGGTATTGGAGGGATCGGCATGAGCGGTATCGCTGAACTGCTAATGAACCTGGGCTTCAAGATCACTGGATCTGATATCAATGATTCCGATGTGATAAAAAATTTGAGAAATAAAGGTGCAGAAGTTGCCCAAGGGCATGCCGCTAAAAATGTAACCGATGCGGATGTACTGGTCTATTCCAGCGCGGTGCAGGAAGACAATCCGGAAGTTATGGCTGCCCAAGAAAAAGGTATTCCTGTTATTCGCCGGGCAGAAATGCTTGGGGAATTGATCGCCCTGAAAGAAACCAGTATCGGTGTGGCCGGTACGCATGGAAAAACCAGTACATCTTCCATGGTAGGCACAGTGCTCAGCCAGGCCAAACTGGATCCCACGCTGGTAGTTGGTGGCCTGGTACGCAATATCGATACCAATTCTTTATTGGGCGCCGGTGATATCATTGTAGTGGAGGCCGATGAGTTTGACCGCAGTTTCCTTTCCCTGCAGCCCACGATCGCTATCATAACGAATATAGAACTTGAGCATACCGATTGTTATGAAGACCTGGATGATCTACAGAATGCATTTACCCAATTCGCCAATGCCTCTCCGTTTTACGGCGCCGTAATTATCGGAAATCAAAGCCCAGCGGCAGCAGCGATCATAGCCAATATCAAGCGACCGGTAATTACATTTGGCTTAACCAATGCCAGTGACTTCTATGCTGAAAATTTAACTCATAATAAAACAGAGACCACATTTACCGTTTTTCACAAGGGGAAAAATTTAGGTGTAATACATATGCAGGTACCGGGCGAACATAACGTGCAGAATGCCCTGGCAGCGATCGCCCTGAGCGTGGAAATGCATATCCCCTTCCACAATATTGCAGCCGGTTTGGAAAACTACAAGGGCGTGCGGCGGCGGTTTGATATCAAGGGTGAGTCCGGCGACGTAATGGTGGTGGATGATTATGCCCATCATCCCACGGAAGTACGGGCCACACTGACCGCGGCGAGAAACGGCTGGAAACGGCGCATCATTGCCGTATTTCAACCCCATCTTTATACCCGCACCCAGGCTTTCTACCAAGATTTTGCCATCGCATTAATGGAAAGTGATATCCTGGTGGTAACCGATGTATTCCCAGCCCGGGAAGAGCCAATTGAGGGTGTAAACGGAAAAATGATTGCTGATTTCGCGCAGAAGTCGGGCCATCGCAGTATTTACTATATCGATACTTTAGATAAACTGGAAAAAACACTAGATAATTTTCGCCAGCCCGGTGACATGATCATTACTATTGGCGCGGGGAATATCTGGCGCTATGCGGAGTCCTACATGAGCCATCTTCAAGAAATAGAGGCAGCGGCCTGAATTGGATGCGTTTGTTATGCTGAAGGGAACAGTTACGGGCACATTTCTTGATAATGAACCCATGACGAAACATACATCCTATGGTATTGGCGGACCGGCGCGGGCCTACATAACACCAGCAGACCAGGAAGACCTGGCGGCGATTCTGCGTTTTGCCCAAGAAAATAATATTTCCACATTTTTTGCTGGCAGCGGCTCAAACCTGCTGGTCGCCGATGAAGGTTTTGATGGTATCGTAATATCCCTAGGAAAATCATTCACCCGACTCAGTATTGAGGGCAATCGCATAGAAGCGGAAGTTGGCGTTATGCTTGGTAAAATGGTAAAAGAAACTACCAAGCGGAACCTGACTGGGCTGGAAAGTATGATCGGTGTCCCCGGTACCCTGGGCGGCGCCCTGGTGATGAATGCTGGTGCTTTTGGAGGCGAAATATCCAATTGTCTGGACACAATCAACGTCATGACCATGAACGGCACATCCAAGACCTATAAACAAAGCGAGATCGATTTCAGTTATCGTCATTCTACCTTTCCAGAAGACGAGATCCTGATCTCAGCCACATTTACCCTGAAAGAAAAACCGGCGAAAGAAATTCAGTCCCAACGAGCCCAGGCAAGTCAAGGCCGCAAAGATACACAACCATTAAAATTCCGTTCTGCGGGCAGTGTCTTTAAAAATCCAAAACCGGATCTGGCCGCCGGTTATTTGATCGACCAGGCCGGATTAAAAGGCGCCCGGCGGGGGGATGCGGAAATATCACCCAAGCATGCCAACTTTTTTGTGAACCATGGCCAGGCCAAGGCAACGGATGTAGTGGCTCTAATCCGGCTGGCCAAAAAAACGGTCCAGGAAAAGTTTGATGTAAACCTAGAACTGGAAATTAAAACACTGGGGTTTGCACCCGATACCTTCACCATATGATGCGCAAGAAAAAGAAGAAGCAACTGAACCTGGAACCACTAATCAGCACCACGATTACCCTATCGATAATGTTCCTCATCTATGCTTCCTTCTGGTGGTCCAGCTATACCAGGATGTCCCATTTACGGCAGATCAATATATCGGGTTATTCCATTATTCCTGAAGAGGAGCACCAGATCCAGCTGGAACCATTGATGGGTATCGAACTGGAAGAGATCAATCTCCGGGACGTAAGCCTGCTGATCGAAAGTCATCCTTACGTAAAGGCCGCCCGTGTATCGCGGCGATACCCTGCCACCCTGTCCATTGAGATCGTGGAACGCCAACCCGTGGCTATGCTGAATGTTGAGCCTGTTCTGATGATCGACCGGGAAGGTATTATCCTGCCGGACAAGGGCCAGGCCAATGATTTTCTCGTACCTTGTTTATCGGGCTTTAATCCTGCCAAAGAATTATATCCTACGGGACAACGGACCGTTTCAGTGAAAGTACAGGAAACTATGAACCTGATCACCCGCATCCTCGATTATTACCCGGCACTGTACAGCAACATCTCCGAGGTGACCCTGAACGCCAATGATGAATATGTGATCATCCTGGCCCAGTATCCCACCAAAGTTATCCTGGGCAACACGGATGTATGGGCCAAGATACAGATCCTAGGCAAATTTGAATATTCCCTGAGAAAAATACGGCAATTGAGTGACTATAAATACCTGGACCTGCGCTACGACAACCAGGTCATCGCCAAGGAACGTGTATAAAGCAGCGCATGAAAATCAGCGATAAGAATACCCAGATCGGAATTGATATTGGTACATCCAAAATATGTTGTGCAATCACCGAAATAAATTCAGATGAAGAATCGAACAAGATCCTCGGTGTCGCAAGTGTCCCTTCACAAGGCATCAAAAAAGGTTCTATTGTGCACCGGGACAGAGTCATGAACGCCATCGAAGCTGCTGTACGGGAAGCGGAACTGATGGCCGGTATAAAGGTGAACCGGGCCATGCTGTCCATCTCTGGTGACCATATCCGCGGGATCAATACCCAGGGCGCCATAGCTATTCAAAAAGGGACTACAAGTAACGTACCCGTGGAACAGGAAATTACCCAGAACGATGTATCCCGGGTACTGGAACTGGCCAAGGCGGTGTCCTTACCGGTTGACCGGGAAATCCTACACATCCTGCCTCAGGAATACCTGATCGATACGATGGACAGTATCAAGGATCCGGTAGGCATGTCCGGACGGCGCCTGGAAGCAAAAGTACATTTGATCACCATGGCGGCCACCACGGCAAAGAATTTGGTGAACTGCGTACATGAACTGGCCATTGACGTGGAAGGACTCGTATTTCAGGCCCTGGCCTCGGCCATCGCTACACTGGATACGGATGAAAAGGAACTGGGCGTAGCGGTAGTGGATATTGGTGCCGGAACAACAGATATTACTGTGTTTTATGATGGTGGTGTACGGCACTCAGCGGTGATCGGTGTAGGTGCCAGCACAGTAACCAACGATATTGCGGTAATGCTGCAGATCGGGATGGAAGACGCAGAACAGATCAAAATGAAATACGCCTCAGCCAAGGCTTCCATGTCATCGACCGAACTTGAATTTGATCTACCGGTGAAAAACGGCGGCATAGCCCGCAAAGTATCCGAACATGAATTATCCCGCTACGTGGAAGCGCGTATGATCGAGCTGATCCAGCTCATCGGTCGGGAAATAGCGCGGTCAGACGTGAGTGACCAGCTGACCTACGGGCTGGTGCTAACTGGCGGCGGATCCATGCTGCGTAACCTGGTGCCTCTGGCCCAGGAAAAGTTCAATATGCCGGTCCGGATCGGACGACCAAAGAATTTTAGCGGTGCGGTGGATATTGCATCCACTCCTGATTTTACCGCAGCCATAGGGCTGACCCAGTGGGCCAGTGTTACCAGAGACCTGGTGATTCAGGAAACAGATTTATCCCCTATAGGCAAAGCAGTGATAAACATCAAAGATTGGGTCAGAGGACTCTTTACATGAACCATATGACCAAAGCCAAACCTAACCAACCAAGGAAGGAGCAGTACTATGCTGTTTGAGTTCGATAGTCTAGCAGAACAAAAAGCAAAATTAAAAGTAATCGGAATCGGCGGTGCCGGCGGAAACGCCACCAACCGCATGATCCAAGCCGGAATGCAGGGAGTGGACTTCATTGCGATTAACACGGATGCCCAAGACCTGGAGAACAATGCGGCCGAACATAAGATACAAATTGGTAAGAGCCTCACTAAGGGGCTCGGAGCCGGGGCAAAGGCTGAGATTGGCCGGGAAGCCGTAGAATCAGACGAGGAAGCGGTACAGGCGATTCTGGAAGATGCGGATATGGCCTTTGTTACCGCCGGAATGGGTGGCGGCACCGGTACCGGTGCAACACCGATGGTGGCCAAACTATCCCGGGATATGGGTATCCTGACCGTGGGTATTGTTACCTTACCGTTCAATTTTGAGGGGCCGAAAAGAATGAGCCGGGCCCTCGAGGGCATAGCAGAACTGCGCCAGACCTGCGATACGGTCATTGCTATACCAAACCAGAAGCTGATGTCCATTGTGGAAACAGATACCACTGTTGTGGAAGCCTTTAAAATGGCTGATTCGATCCTCCACCAGGCAGCGAAAGGAATTTCAGACCTAATCAATGTCCATGGGTTGATCAACCTGGATTTTGCGGACGTGGAAACGATCATGAAAAAAATGGGCGAAGCGATCATGGGTACCGGTGTGGCACAAGGTGAAGAACGGGCCGTACTGGCCGCCCAGCAAGCGATTTCCAGCCCATTGCTGGATAATGCATCCATCAGTGGTGCCCAGGGTGTCCTGGTGAATATTACGGGCAGTCCGGATCTAACCCTACTGGAAGTAGATGCTGCGACTAACATCGTATTTGAAGAAGCAGGAAAAGATGCCAATATCATCTTTGGTGCTGTTATCGACCCATCCCTTGGTGATGAGATTCGCGTAACGGTTATCGCTACTGGCTTCAACCAGGGACAGCACATCGCTGATAGCGAACCGGCAGTGGATCAGGTTATCGTACCAACACAGCGCCAAACACGGGAAATACAGGAAGAGATCAATGCACCGGTATTCGCGCAGCAACAGGAACCGGCAACGCTGCCTGCTGAAACACTGCAGCCGGAAGCACCACAACCATCCTTCAAATTTGATGATACAAACACGGCGATATATGGCGAAGACCTGGATGTACCGGCCTTTATCCGCCGGCAGCAGGATTAACCGGAGTACA
>Ga0257107_1000228_pt1 | contig 21576 bp, 16 predicted proteins | sample LP_taG_2_FD_190178 | JGI IMG/M metagenome (GOLD analysis project Ga0257107, IMG submission 190178) | Marine microbial communities from Northeast Subartic Pacific Ocean, Canada - LP_J_2011_P26_500m | ecosystem: Environmental > Aquatic > Marine > Oceanic | place: Canada: Northeast Subartic Pacific...
TTTTATGCTTTACCTTATGCAGTTCTGAGATGAGATAATTAACAGTTGAACCTGTGCCAACACCGAGAACACAATCATGTTCAATGTATTCTAAAGATTTTATTGCAGCAGCTTTTTTTTCATTGTTCATAAGAATGATTTATTGTGACATATTAATGATGGCTTATGAAAGATAGGTTTTTGATTCACTGATAATTCCATCCATAGGAATATCCCAGGAGTTTACTTCAAGAATATTGACTTTTTGTAACTCATAAGCAAGTCCAATAAGAAGAGGGGAGCTTGTTTTTGAAGATGTCTTTTTAAATGCCAGTGCTCGGTCATAATAACCTCCACCCATACCAAGTCGATTGCAATCAGAGTCAAATGCAACCAAAGGCACAATCACTAGATCAAGAACATCTGCTGTTATTAATTCTTCTCTTTGAGTTGTAGGCTCAGGAATGTCAAATTTGTTGTTACTTAAATTGTCTCCAGATTTATAAGATCCAAATACCAATTGGTTTGACTTGATGATTGGTAGAAACAACGCTTTATCTTTTGTCCATAAATGCTTAATAATTTGCATAGTAGCTACTTCATTGTTTACTGAGCAATAAATAGCAATTCGGCTTTTATCTTCAAGAATATTTGAATCTAAGAGGTTTCTAAAAATAGCATCCCCTAATTGATCCACATTCTCGCTAGAGAGTTGCTCCCTTTTTTGTTTAATTCTAGTTCTAAGATTTTTCATTATTGGACGATGAAGATAACCCACAATGACGGATCTCATTTGTTGCTCTCAGGCCGAAGCAAAAAAGGTGGGTTCAGACGTATTGGCGCAGGCTTCCCTATTAGGTAGTGCACAAAACCAACACAGACATCGATCCCAAAGTATGTAATTAAGGGCCGAGAGTCCTTAAATGATACTCGTTCACCGCAGGCAATCTTCTACTTTATTGTAACTTTAAATCTTGATTGGAAGTAAGTGAATTTTCAACTTGGTTATGAATAGTTTCCAACTTTTTTTGCACTTCCTGTAAATCCAATTCGACATCGTACTCAGTTCTAATTTTGGTGGCCATGTCTGCACTACCTGTTATAGCATCATTAGCAATATTTAGAGCTGCCATAACCGCAATTCTATTTAAGCCGAAGGCCGTTCCTTGTTCATCAATTTTTTTCATGGTTTCATGCACAAGAGCTGCAGCTTTAATTAGATTTGCTTTTTTTTCTGGTGAACACTTAATTGTGAATTGTTCACCCATTACTTCAATGGTGACAGGCTCACTCATGCGCTAGGCTCAATTTCATTAATGCGTTGAAGAATATCTTCTGCTTTCATTTTTGCTCGTTCTTTTTGTGATTGAAGAAGTTGTAATTCCTTTTCTAGATCTTCGTTATCTTCTTTAAGTGACTGATATTCCACATAAAGACGGTCTTTTTCTTCAATTAGGCTATTAATTTTATATTCCAAAGCCTCAATAGATTGTAAAACTTGTTTTTCTGATATTTTAGCCACAATACACACTATAATTTGTCATGACCCATCGGTCAAATCAGTATAATATCTATAAAAAAAGAGACTTAGCTTTGGATTATAAGAGTTTAGATAAAATAAGAATTTCAGCATCGATAACCAATAATATTTCAAAATATCATGGGATAATTTGTTCTCGTTTGTGTTTTGGCATTAAAGAATTTAATGACCTAATGAGTAAAGATTCAAATGCAAATCACCAGATAGTCTCAATACAACTGAAAGAATTTAATGCTGCTTTGTTTGAAATTATAGAAGAACAAGAAAATCAGTTTAAAAGTAATCTGTTAGATTTTCAGCCTCTCTTACCCGATGAATCTGAACCTATCGAAGTCAGAGCGCTTGCTTTAGCTTTATGGAGCGAAGGGTTTATCGATAGTTGTGGCATGTGCATTGCGGAGTTGGATCTTGATATTGAGGGTATTGGTAACGGTGAAGTATCTGAAATCATTGAAGATTTTTCTCAAATCTCTACACTGGATCCTAATTCTATTTTAGAAGAAGAAGAGGAAGAAATAGCTCTAATGGAGTTAGTTGAATATGTACGCGTAAGTGTGCAATTATTTTTTGAAAATCTAAGAGGTCAGACTAATGAGTCTTGAGTACAAAAAAAGGCGTAATAAATTAAGCAGACTGATTGGTAAGGATGGCATAGTTATTCTTCCGACAGCACCTTATAAAAACAGAAGTAGGGATACCTATTATCCCTATAGACCTGATAGTGATTTCTTTTATTTTACAGGGTTTTCTGAACCTGATGCCTTAATGATACTTGCCCCAGGAAGACCAGAGGGTGAATTCATACTTTTATTACGTCCAAAAGACCCCTTAAAAGAAACATGGGATGGCCATATGGAAGGATTGATTGGCGCTAAACGAAATTTTGATGCAAATCAATCCTATAAAATAGGAGATCTCGGTAAAGTATTAACTGAAGTTTTTCCTAATCGTCAAAAAATCTTTTACACCTTAGGTCAGCACAATGATTATGACAAAAAAGTGATTGATACTTTTAACCAGGTCAGAGCTAATCAAAGAAGACTCGGGGTAGTACCCACTGAGGTAGTCTCCTTGGAACCTTTAATTCATGATATGCGCCTAGTTAAATCTAGAGAAGAAATTCGCCGAATGAAAGAAGCAGCTCGAATTAGTGTTGAGGCTCATTATAGAGTTATGGATGAATGCAAAGAAGGGGTTTATGAATATCAAATTCAAGCCTCCATTAATCATCAATTTGGACAATACGGTACTGTGCCTGCTTACGACAGTATTGTTGCTTCAGGGAGTAATGCTTGCACTCTTCACTATATTGAAAATAAGGATATATTGAAATCAGGTGACTTGCTCCTTACAGATGCTGGGTGTGAGCATCAAATGTATGCTGCAGATATTACACGCACAGTCCCTGTTTCCGGTACCTTTAGTGAACAACAAAAAGCCATTTATTCAATTGTCTTAGACACTCAGAAGAACGCAATTGAATCAGTTAGACCAGGGCAGACATTTGAGAATATTCAAAATAATGCAATTAATAGCATTACCAAAGGCCTAAGGAAGTTAGGTCTTCTTTCTGGTTCTCTTAAATCATTAATTAAGAATGAGGCTTATAAAGATTTTTATATGCATGGCATTGGTCACTGGTTAGGGATGGATGTTCATGATGTGGGTTCTTATATGAGTGATGCTGGGAAAGCTAAAAAGTTTGTACCTGGAATGGTGCTAACAATTGAACCAGGTATTTACATTTCAAGAAAGAACAACAAGGTGCAAAAACCATGGCGAGGAATTGGGGTAAGAATTGAGGACGATGTTTTAGTCACAAAAAAAGGTTGTGAGGTTTTGACTGGGAAATTATCTAAAGAAATTAATGAAATTGAAACAAGGATGTCATTAAACTGATTTGAAAGGAGAAACACTATGTCAGTAGTGGTATGTGGGTCATTAGCTTACGACAATTTAATGGAATTTGATGGGAAGTTTGGCGATTATATTCTGCCTGATCAAATTCATATATTAAGTGTTGCGTTTAATGTTCCGAGGTTAAGAAAAGAATTTGGAGGATGTGCAGGTAACATAGGTTATAACCTTAAATTACTTGGCATTGAACCAATTATCACTGCCACAGTTGGTCAGGATTTTGATGTTTATGGATCTTGGTTAGAGAAAAATGGCATCTCTAAAGATGCTATTAAAATTATAGATAATATGTATACCGCCCAATGTTTTATCACCACAGATAGTAATAATAATCAATTGACCTCATTTCATCCTGGAGCTATGGATGAAGGACATAAAAACCCTATTTCTCACACAGATAACATCGAAATGGCCATCATTGCTCCTGATGGTAAGCTGAGTACTATCGAGCATGCAGAACAACTTCATGAGCAGTCTATTCCGATTATGTATGACCCAGGTCAGGGATTGCCAATGTTTAATAAAGATGAAATTGAGAAAATCATAGAACTCTCAGATTGGATTATTTTAAATGAATATGAGGCTAACCTTATCTCTGAAATTATAGGTAAACAACTCAAAGATATAGTGAAGAATTTAAAAGCAGCAGTTGTCACTAAAGGCAATAAAGGTTCAGAGATTTTTATAGGTGATGAACAAATTTATATTGAGCCTATAGAAGCCTTAAAAGACTTAGATCCAACAGGGTGTGGCGATGCTTATCGTGCTGGATTAATTTATGGTATCTGCAATCAAATGTCATGGCAGCAGAGCGGTAAAATTGGCTCAATAATGGGGTCAATAAAGGTTGCAAGCCATGGTACGCAAAATCATACGTTCAACATTAAGGAAATCTTAGAAAAGATTTAAACTGAAGAGAATTTATTCTTTTCTGACCAAGAATAAAGTATAGGTACAACAATCAGGCTTAAGAAAGTTGAACTAATCATGCCTCCAACCACAGCAATGGCAAGTGGTTGACTCAGTTCAATGCCCGCGCCGATTCCAAGAGCTGGCATTAACATGGCTAAAATTAGTGTGAGCGTTGTCATTAAAATAGGTCTCAGTCTTCTCGGGCAAGCTTCTAGTAATGCCTCATCAATGCTCCGTCCATTTTCTCTTTCTTGATTGGTTCTATCAATTAATAGAATAGAATTCTTTGCAACCAGCCCTGTAAGTAAAACAAGACCAGTCATTGAAAAAACATTAAGAGCTGAACCCACTAACCATAAACCAAAGGTGCCCCCAATTATAGCTAAGGGTTGTGAGACCATAATAATTAATGGCTGACTAAAAGAATTGAATTGTGAGGCCAATACCATATAGACCAAGAGTAAGCCAGTGAGAAAGGCAAAAAGCATCTGAGTGCTGGTTCTTTTATATTCTTTTGCTCTGGCAAAAAATCCAACCTCATAGCCTAACGGTAAAGTCTCTTCAGCCGCTGTTTCAATGATATTAATAGCTTCACTTATAGGCACTGTTGGATCACTATAAAAATAGATACTGTAGCCTCTGTTTAAACGAGTAATTTCTGCTGGACCTACATCTTTTATGAAAGTTGCTACTGTGTCTAACCTCACTAGATTTCTATTCGGTGTTCTTAAATATATTTTATTAAGATCACCTATGGTCATGTCACGCTCTGCTTTTAGTCGAATTTTATACCTTTCTCCATCACCTGGAGAATCATTGTATCTAGCCACATCAATACCCCCTGCAAAAATATTAGCAGCTTCAGCTACAGCCCTAGTTGATAGACCAAATTCTGATATTAATTCTCGATTAAGATTAAGATTAACTTGAGGTAAATTCATTTCTAGACTCGAATCAATATTACCTATTTCTGGGCTTTCATCTAATTTAGACAAGAACTTTTTGATTGATGACTCCAAGACACTTAAATCAGGGCCTGAAACAGTAAATTGCATAGCCTCACCTCGAGTTCCAGAAGCGAAAGCAAAGCTTGATGGGAATGCTTTAATTCCAGGTATTGCTTTTAGATCTTCACGGATCATTGGGATCAGTTCATATTGTTTTAGTTTCCTTTTATTTCTCGGTTTTAATTTGACATAAATAACACCGATATTTACCGCTTGGCTTTCAATCCCTGACCCCATTACAGTAAAGAGTGATTCAATATCATCATAGCCTTCAACTAATGATTCAACTTTTAAAAGTCGATCATTGGTGTATTCGAGACCAGTACCAACTGGAGTTTTAACTGTAATCATAAATTGACCTTCATCTTCTTCAGGAAAGAATCCTCCGCCGAGTTGACCAAATAAAACTAGGGTAATCAGGACTATGGGCAATACAGACAATAAGATATTCTTTTTATGATCCAATGACCAACGTATCAATAATCGGTATTGACTCTCGATTTTTTTAAAACTGTCATCAAAACGACTAAAAAGATCATTTCTATTGTTTGTAGGTTTTAAGAATTTGGAGCATAGCATCGGTGTTAATGTCAGCGCTACAAAGGTTGAGACGAGTACACCTGTGGATACAACTATGCCAAAAGATTTAAAGAATCTGGCAGCAATACCTTCCATAAAAAAAACAACCGTGAATAGAGCAACTAATACCAGAGTTGATGCAACGATAGGTAAAAACACTTCATTGGCCCCTTTGATGCTTGCTGTATATCGATCTGGGTTTAACCTATTCATATTTAGATTCCGTTGTGAGTTTTCAAGCACAACAATTGCATCATCAACAACCACTCCTATCAGTAGCAGTAGTCCTAGCATCGTCATTGTATTTAAGGTGAGCCCAAAGAGATACATTATAAAAATAGAGCCAAATAAAGAGACAGGAATAGTGGCACCTACAATAGCCATACTAGAAAAACTTCTCAAGAAGAGAAGCACAATTAAGGCTGCAAATATGGTCCCTGCTATTAAGTTTTGTCCCAAGCCATTTATTAAAGAATAAATGTACTCACTGTCATCAGTTGCTATATCAATGGTTATGCCTGCAGGTAACGTTGGATTAATGACTGTTTCAATTCTTTCCTTTACTTTCTCAACAATTTCTACAGTATTTTCACCTCGAATTTTTGTTACGCCAATGCCAATGGCTGGTTTTCCATTAAATCTAGCGACCTTTCTAAAATCTGATACATCATCAACAATCTCAGCAACATCATCCAATCTAATAGACCTACTTTGATCATAACCAATAATAATTTTGCCAACATCTTCGGGGCTATGAGATTCTAGATCAAGCTTAAGCAGATCTTCTTTCTTGTTATCAATTAAAAAGCCTCCTGGTAGCTTGATATGCTCATTCTTGAAAGCTACAACAATATCTTGAACTGTAATTCCAAAAGCACTCATTCGATCAAAATTCAAATTAACTCTGATGTTTCGTTCTTGTTCACCACCAAGGACTATGCTGGCTACTCCATCAATGGTTTCAAGTCTTTTTTTAATAATATTTTTCGCATAAACACTCAGTTCTTGCAAGGTTCTATCGCCGCTAAGTGAAAGCCATATGATTGGTATTTCACCAGTTTCAATTTTAGTAATGATTGGTGTTTTTGCATCTTCAGGTAGCTTGTATAGAATTTGATTAACTTTGGACTGTACATCGTTGAATGCAATTTCAAGATCTTTTTCTAAAAAAAATTGAGCAAAAACATTAGAAACACCAGGCGCTGATCTTGATCTCACATCTTCAATACCAGAGATACTATTAACAGCTCCCTCTACAATATTGGTTACACTTAAATCAACAACATCAGGATTTGCTCCTGGTAGGATGGTAGTAACTGAGATGAGTGAAAAATCAATGTCAGGTGATCTGTCAATGGATATTCGATTCACAGAGATGACTCCAAACAAGATAATAAGCAGGTTCACCATCGCTGCAAACACATAACGTTTAACTGATATTTCAGCGATGCTCATTTAATCATTATTTATTTTAATTTGAGTGCCATTGGTTAAGAATCCTGCACCATCAAGAGCGACAATATCCCCATGTTTTAGGCCAGATTTTATATGAATAAACCCATCTTTTTCTAGACCGGTATCAACTGGCTGTTCGACTGCTATATCATTCTGAATAAGATACACAACATCACCAATAGAGCGACGAACTACAGCTAACTGCGGCAGCACCACTGCATCTTGATAGGTTGATAGAATAATTCTTGCTTGCGTGCTTGCCCCTGGTACCCAGGATCCTGGATTATCAAAATCAACAATGGCCGTTATTGAACGGTTGTTAGAATTCACACTAGGTTTTATTTCTTTAATTATAGTCTCAACATTCTGATCTCTTGAAGTTGGTGTAGTTAAAAATACAGTTAATCCTTTCTTCAATTTTAAGCTCTGATATTCTGGAAAAGAGAGGGCGACTCTCAGATTGTTAGTATCCACAAGTTCATAAACAATCATCCCATTTTGCACGAAATCTCCGATATCTACGTATTTTGCAGCTACCTTAGTTTTGATTGGAGCTTTAATCTCTGTTTCTTCAACTAATCGTTCGCTATTTCTTAATTGTGCATTTGCAGCATTGATTTGTTCACTTAGAGCATTAAATTCAGCTCTAGCTCTATCCACCATTTCTGCAGAAACAAGATTATCCTTAAACAGCTTCTCAGCTCTTTTTAAATCTAGCTCTTGGTTAACAAGTAGTGCTGATAAGCGAGCTATCTCAGCTTTTGATTGAGCTAACTGAAGATCGTATTTCTCTGAATCTATTCTTGCTAAAACTTGGCCTTTATCAACTACATCTCCTATATCAGCTATCACTGAAATGACTCTGCCAGAGACTTCAGCTGCAATTTCAGGTGATGCACGACTGTAAATCATTCCCATAACACTTTCTTCTTCATTAAGATTCATGGTGGTTGCTGTGGTTGTGCTGACTGTGATTTGTCCGATAGATATTTGAGTGACAAAAAGAAGTAGGGCGCTTAGCCTAATGGATAGATTTTTAAGAAGATTGATCATTTTCTTAAAATTCCGTTTAGTAAATTCTCAGTAAGAGTCTCAGAGAAATGCTCATAATTAGTGGAGTCTAATTCTTCAAAGATTTGTATAAACATTCTTTGAAAAACAAGATAAGAAAAATTTGGTGATATTAATTGGAATGCAAGAATTCTACTGTCACATTGTTCAATTATTTCTTTATTGTTTTTTGCTTGTTCAATTAGATTAATCACTTGGCTTAGGTTTTGTTGAAATAGACTGGTAGAGAATGGAGTCCTATCTTTATTTCCTAAGTCTGAAGATTCACGAGCAAGTAATTTGTATTCTTGAGGATTTAGAATTAATTGGTTTAGATGTTCTTTCACAAGAAATTTTATTTTATTAACATAGGTGTCATCAATCTCTTCAGTTTTAGCTAGGATATCTGAGGTATTTTGTAATGCTTGATAGATAATTTTTTCATAAAGGTCACTTTTAGAGGAGAAATGATGGTAAAGATTGGCTTTACTCATCTTGCATTTTTCAGCAATTTCTCCCATAGACACTGAGCCAAAACTCTTATCTGCAAAGAGTTTTCCTGCTGTTTTATATATCAGATCTATACCATTCACATTTAATTCCTACTAACCGATCGGTCGGTCAGTATATATGTGAAAAAAAGGCTTTACAAGGTCAATATTTAAGTTGGGTTAAATTGGCTTCAAAATTTATTTTTCCCTTTACACTTTGGGATATTTTTATGGGTATAAAGTTCAGCTCAGGTGCAAGCCATAAGGAATTCAGCCGCTCTGAGTTTTCACTTTGGTGGCTAATTTTAATTGTTTGGAATGTTCCAAAAGGGACGCTGGTCTCTGTAATAAATTCTTGAGGAAAGACAGTGATCTTTTTCAAAGTATCTTTATCAAGAATCAGATAATCAGTGGAGTCAATAAGGTTTTCCTGATTATGCATAATTTGCAACTGTAAAACAATACGACTCAAAGTGTTATCTTCTAAGGCAATATTAATTTCTCTGTCTTTATAATAACCAGTGATCATAGAGTTATTCCAATTAAATACTGACTTTGACTCTCTTGATTTTTTTCTTATGGTGTCAATTAATTCATAGTCATAGGTTTTTAATTGATCATCTTCTATAGCAAATGTACTCCTTTCTATGACCGAACCTTTTGTGATGACCTTCCAAAAACCGGTTGGTTCGGTCATTAATTCAAAACTATAGGTATTTCCATTTTTTCTGAGTTGAGTTTTTAGAACACCGCCTGCTTGTTTTAGTTTGGCATTATAGATTGCTGAATATTCTGTTGGTAAAGACCAACATGAGGTGCTCAGAAAACAGAAAAGTATTATTGGGTTAAGTATTGTTTTCATCTGTAATTTATACCACATAAGGATCAGAGAAAAATGAAGTTAGCATTTTCAAGTTTACTGATTTACGGTTTTTCCAGCTCATCCTTGTAGAGGTCAATGACAAACAGTACGAGTTCGTCTGAAAGATAAGTCTCAACATTCACGAATGAGACCACCGCGAAATTCTTATCGGGCATGAAGAAGACCTGTGACAATGTGCCAACAGACGAGCCTCCATGGTGTACGCCTCGATGACCATTGTAATTGCCCAAAAACCAGCCCAGCCCGTACATTTCTTGCCATGCCGCGTGCTTCTCACGACTTAAACCGTCTTCGTAGCTGGCAATCATATTGGGCGTAATGAGTTCATCGTGATTTTCTCTGGAGAGCAAACGCTCACCATTAAGCTCGCCCTTTTGAAGGTTAAATTTTAACCATTTAAGCATATCGTCAATATTGGAAGTCAGGGTTCCCGATGGTCTGATGGCCTCGCCTTCAAATTCAAAGGGGACCTTGCGCGCCTTACCGTTTTCAACTACATGTGGATGCGAAACATTCTCCTTGTATGGTGGATTAGGGCCGGACAAATCGCTCCAGACCGTATTTTCCATCCCAAGGGGCTTGACAATTCTTTGCATGACCACATCTTCAAACTTGCGCTTCGACATCAGGGTGACTACATGTCCCATCGTCATAAACCCTGCATTGTTGTATTGAAACTTGGCCCTGAAACCTTCATTCAGTTCGAAAGTATTCATGGTTTCCACCAATTCGCCACGGGACAACTTCGACCCCCACCATTCCGGTTCGTCCTCTACGCCAGAGCGATGACTCGCCAGATCTCTAAGTGTCACGCGGGAGGAAACATATTCGTCTTTATAACCAAAAGACGGCATATAAGTGCGTACGGGCTTGTCCCAATCCACAATGCCGTCTTGAGCCAGCATTGCCATTGTTGTCGACGTAAAGGATTTGGTGGAAGAACCGATCAGGTAGGCGGTTTGTGAATTCACAGCTTCGCCTGTACTCAAATCGCGCGCTCCGAATCCGCCCGCAAAAATTACCTTACCGTCTTTGATGATGCCGAGTCCGGCGCCTGGTATTTTTGTCTCACGTAACCGCTTATCCGCAAAAGACTTGAGAGCGGTGTACTTTGCCTGATCCATTTTCATTACATCTGCCACAACATTAATTGGCGCCCAAAGCGCTAGCCCACTGATCGCAACAACGGCGAAAGCACGAAGGCCTGACATCTCAATTTTCATTTTTGTATTCTCTATTATCCAGTCCGCCCCTGCGAGCATCGTGGGTGCTTTTGAATTATTTGTACACAACACCATTTTTCATCAAACTCGGCATTCTCTGTATCGTTTATCTTCATTGTTTTCTCCGATCTTATTACGCCTTTGCATTTTTCAAGGGTTTACATTAGTTTTGAAATTGTCTCAGTACGCCATTTTTCAGTTATTTCAATCTGGTTGAAACAAAATATATGGTATCCAGCAAGATTGGTGTCAGCAATATCTTTATACTCAGAAATACTTGTTACCAATTTATCTGGATTATAGATACTAGATTTCATTAACTCTGCCGCAACTTGAGATTTTTTTCGCAAGAAACGCAGGGAGTCCCCGACACCTATTCTAAGAGAAGTTCTAAGAAGACGTCCTCGCTCAATGGCACCAGGCAATCCGACCCAAACAGGAAGATGGATGCCTTGCTGATTAATCCGAACCAACCAGTCACCTAATATATTTGCATCAAAACACATTTGAGTAACAATGTAATCTGCTAAATCTTTTTTCTTTTCAAGTGCTTCCATTAAGATTTTCTCGTTAACATCTGGGTGCCCCTCAGGATGCGCAGCAATTCCAATATTTTTTATATTATGACCGGATTTCTGCAAAGCTTTAAGAAGATCATAGGCATTATTAAACTCACCTATTGGTTCAGGTCGGTCACCGCCAGGCACAAAAATACTCTCAATACTCAATGCATCGAGTCTTTTGACGATAGTTTCAAGATGTTTTTCCCCACTTACGCATTTCGCTGCAATATGCGGAATAACCTGAAAACCTTGTGCGATAAGTTTTTCGCTTAGCTCTATGGTTTCATCTACACCTTTTGTCGGCGAGCATGTGACAGCCACATGCGAGTTTGGCTGAAGAGCCCCGAGCCTCTCTTCAATACCTGGAACTGGAATAATTTCCATATAGGCGTTTTCCAGATCCTCTCGCATGCGCTTACCGACAGCTTCTGAAGGTTTGTTCGTGTTAATAATGTCACTCAATTGTTATTGGCAATCTAAAATACTTCTTAATGATTTAAATCAATAATCCCTATCTTCAAATTCAGATTTTCTCTTAGCCATAAACTCAAGTAAAGCTTCATCAATTGCAGGATCCAATTTTGGAGCTTCGTATTCTTTTAACATTTCTTTCCATTTTAAATTGGCACGCACTGCACAGTCTAAACTTCCTTCTTCTTCCCATTGCTCAAAACTGTTGTTATCAGCGAGTTCAGACCGATAAAAAGCAGATTCAAAATTAGCTAGTGTATGCGCCGCACCTAAAAAGTGACCGCCTGGACCATTCTCCCTGAAGGCATCCATTGCTTGAGCATTTTCAGATAATTCAACACCTTCAAGCATCACAGCAAGCATTCCTGCTTGATCTGCATCCATTATAAATTTCTCATACCCCATAGAAAGACCGCCTTCAAGCCAGCCGGCTGTATGCAGCATAAAATTGACTCCCGCTAAGGCAGAAGCTTGCATTGTATTAGCTGATTCATAAGCAGCTTGCGCATCCGGAATTTTTGATGCGCATAATCCACCACCACTTCGAAAGGGCACGCCTAATCGCCTAGCAAGCGCACCCACAATCGTCATTACATGACCAGGCTCTGGAGTGCCAAATGTGGGGGCTCCTGATTGCATATCAACTGCGCTTGCAAATGCCCCAAATATTACCGGAGCCCCTGGTTTAAGAAGTTGAATATAAGCCATGCCTGCAAGTGCTTCAGCAAGAATCTGTGTAACGGTACCTGCTGTGGTAACTGGCGACATTGCTCCAGCCAGAATAAAGGGTGAAATCATTGTTGCTTGATTATGCTCAGCATACACAGTGGCAGAACCAAGCATTGTGTCATCAAACGTTAAAGGTGAATTAGCATTAATTAAGCTGGTTAAGACAGTATTTTCTTCGAGAAAGGTTTCGCCAAAAACTAGCTTCGCCATTGACACAGTATCTTCAGCTCTTTCCGGATGTGTTACTGATCCCATAAATGGTTTATCGCTGTATTTGATATGACTGTATATCATGTCAAGGTGACGTTTATTGACAGGTACATCAACTGGCTCACATATGGTTCCGCCCGAGTGGTGAAGATTTGGGCTCATGTAGGCTAATTTTACGAAATTTCTAAAATCTTCAATTGTTGCGTATCGCCGACCTTTATCTAAATCTCTAACAAATGGTGACCCATAAGCTGGAACAAGAACTGTTCTTCGTCCCCCAATAATAACATTATTAGCTGGATTCCTTGCGTGTTGTATATATTCTCTTGGGGCATTGGATTGAATGATTTCCCGACAAAATCCTGGCGGAAAATGAACGCACTCATTATCAATATCAGCACCAGCATTCTTAAATAAATCTAGCGCTTTCGGGAAATCACGGAACTCAATTCCAATTTCCTCAAGTAGAATATCGGCATTCTTTTCTATTAAAGCCAGTCCTTCCTCATTTAAAATTTCAAAATACGGAATATTGCGCTCAATATATGGTCGATATTTTCTTGCGCCTTGCTTTCTGGCTGCTATTTTCTTTCTTCTTCCACCAGCTTGTCTTCGGCGTTTCCTTTCTGACATAAGTTTATCTTGCTCCAGTTAAGAACGAACCCTTTCATTATTAGGATCATAGAGAGATCCCTTGCCAACTATCTGAACGGTCATGGGATAAATGCCATCACCGTTTTCGTTAAAGTACTCCAGCGACAGTGACTTCCCTAGTATAGCGATGTTTTTAGGCAGGTAACCCATGACTACGTGTTTTGTGATTGATGGGCAGTAGGACATGCTGGTGCTATAGGATCTGCGACCTTTGCTATCTACCGGCACTTCGCCTGTATCAGCATCAATGATTGGTGAGATGCCGACCGGATAGCGCGAACCGGTACCCGACACATCTAGGTTGTCCAGCGTCATGGTGCACAGAATTGCACTAGGCTCTTCTTCTCGATGAGCAAGGTGCGCTGCTTTACCATGGAAGTCAGCTGCTTTGACCTTAGCCCTTTCAACAGCGGATTCACAAGCATTATATTCGGTCTCCAGATCTGCACCTTGAAGTCGAAAGCTTTTTTCAAGGCGTCGACTGTTGGCGTAAGTTTCGATACCAACTGGCACAACTCCAACCTCAAGCAGAGAGTCATAAAGTGCTAGGCCCTCTTCACTGTCATTGTTCAAATAGATTTCCCAGCCGCTCTCCCCGACGTAGGAAATGCGTGCTGCCCAGACATCGATCGTTTTTCCACCAGATAAATTGAGGGTCAGGTATTTTGCTGCAACAAAGGGAAAATTCTCGATGCTGATTTCATTGGGATCAATAAAATGGCCCAGGGCATCTTTTGCCTGAGGTCCCCATAATCCTAAAGTTGCCATATCGTGGGTCCGAATATTGATGTCTGCTTCCAGTCCTAGATCGTCCCGATAATTGCGTAAGGTCACCCAGTCTCGGTTGCCATCGGCGCCACCGGTAACCACTCGATAACGATCTGCGCCTAAGCGGGAGATGGTCAGGTCTGCATGGACACCACCATCCTCGTCCAGGAAATTAGTATAGATGATTCGCCCTTCAGGGGTGTTGCCGCCAACCTTTGCCACGGAAAGATACTCCAACATGCGCTCTGCATCTGAACCCTCGATGTCCATAATCGCGAAATGCGATAGATTGATCATCCCAGCCGATTCACTCATGGCTAGATGTTCTGCGTTAGCGATCTCGTAGGGTACATGGCGTCGATCCCATTCGTTTTCTCGAACCGGGACCTCCTGCAAATAATTATCGAGTTTTTGTTGATTGCTCTCATAGGCAAAAGCACGTTCCCAGCCGCCGACTTCGTTATCAAAGTAGCCCCCAAGCTCTTTTTCCCTTGAATAAAAGGGACTGACGAATAGTTCTCTTTGGCTAATGTAGGGCTCTTTGGGGTGAACAGCAGGGGTATAGATGGTTTGTGCATTTTCATAAGATCGCGTTTTGACAAACGCTTTTTCTTTTTGTGCGGGATAAAATCTGGCAATGTCAAAAGAGTGCATGTCCACCTGAGTTTTGCCATTGACCATCTGTTCAGCACACAGCCTTGCACATCCAGGACCGTCCTTAACCCACACTGCTTCACATAACCAAAAGCCTCTGACTTCAGGGCTTTCACCGATTAAAGATCCAGCATCAGGAGTTACGGATAGCAGGCCATTGAATGAACTTCTTTCATCCCAACCTAACTCATTAAGTATAGGTGTCGTTTCTAACGCTTTTTCTAGAGGTTCGGCGATTTCTTCAAGATTCAGGTACCTCATTGAGTCAGAGCCCATCGTCTTCTCGGGATTGCCAATGTCTTTCGGGTCAACCAGTCGAGGCTCTTTATCCTCGTAAAATCCCCATTCAAGCATCCCCCCATGAAGTCTTCCTGTATCCCTGACGTAAGCTGAATTGCCTTGATCGCGAAGCAGTGGATAGACGAGAAAATCCTCCGCTCCCTGTGCTTGGGGGAGTGGGCCAAAAAATAGTAAAGGGTGCTCCAAGGGCGAGAGTGGAACTGGAACGCCAGCCATCTCCCCGATTAAAGGTCCCCAGATTCCCGATGCAATTACAACTTTGTCAGTTTTGATTGTTCCTTTATCTGTTTTTACTCCAGTAACACGTCCATTCTCAATTTCAAAGCCCACAGCTGGTGTGTCAGTGTATGTGGTCAGCGCACCTTTTTCTTTGGCGCCTTCTATGGCAAAGCGCACCACGTCTTGTGAGCGGGGTGTTACTAGACCGGCATCTGGATCCCACATTGCCCCGCGTATTGATTCTTCTTCTAATAAAGGAAATTTTTCTTTGGCTTCAGACGCGGAAATTAGGCTGACGTTAGTTCCAAAGGCTTTGCCTGATGCAACCTTTCGCTTGAGTTCCTCCCAACGTGCGTCGTCGTCTTTACGACAGATTTCAAGACCTCCTTTTTTTAGGAAGAAGTTATTGTCTTCATAAAACTTTCGGCTAAAGGCGGTCGTCCAGTTGCCTAGTTTGTCGTGAGTTGTGCTGTAGACAAAGTCCGAAGCGTGTGCTGTGGATGCTATATCTGAAGGAATTACGGTAGATTTTTCCAACCCTACGATGTTTTTTTGGCCGAGTTCTGTGAGCCAGTATGCGAGCATCGATCCGACGATGCCACCTACGCCCACAATGACTACTGCCGCATCTGTAGGGAATTTAGTGGATTGCACCGTCATAGTATCCATGATCTCATCACTAAATTTTATTGGGATCAATCTTTAATTTTTTATATAAATTTCTTGCAGCAACAAATGCAATCATCGCAAAAGCTAGGCCAGTTACAATAACAGATGTCTGCAATGCCTCTAATCCTCCACCCTTCAAGAGAATAATAGCTATTATTCCAAGAGTTATTGCCCAAACTACCCTAGTAATTATTGCAGGATCATGGTGCAGGGAATCTGCTTGATTTGAAGAAGTCATCATAGCGGTTACTAGTGCACCCGAATCGGAGGAAGTTACAAAAAATGTAACAATACTGATTAAAGAAAGACCCATTAAAAGAGTTGAAACAGGATACTGTTCTAAAAAAATGAAAAGTGATACTGAGATATCTTCATTGATAGCATTCGCTAGTGATCCAGCTGTCGTAAATTCTTGATGTATTGCTGCATTTCCAAACACACTCAACCATATGAAAACAAGTAATGAGGGTAAAAAAACTACCCCAAGGATGAATTCTTTGATGGTTCTACCATAAGAAATTCTTGCTATGAAAAGACCTACAAAAGGTGACCATGCAAACCACCAACAGTAATAGAATAATGTCCATGCATTTTGCCAGTCAGAGTCACTGTAGGCATTCACATTAGTTGACAGACCAATAAAATTTTGAATGTAAGACCCAACATTTTCTACAAATCCATCCAGAATATATCCAGTAGGTCCAAATAAAAATATAGTTATCAAAAAACAACCACACAAAATCATATTGAATTGCGAGAGTCTTTTGATGCCGGCATTCAGACCCAACACTACACTTATAAGCCCTAATATAGTAATAAAGACAATAATCCAAACTGTCCCTTGGAAACTTGAATTTGCAATATCAAGATATTCAAGCCCTGTACTTATCTGGGTTGCTCCCAAGCCCAATGATGTGGCTATGCCAAAGACTGTTGCGAGAATAGCAAACACATCAACTATCACTCGGCTCCAGGCACTCTCCAGTCTAAAGAATGAGCTGACTCTGAAAGGTCTTCCTAAATTAAATGCAAAATATGCAAAGCATAATCCCACGACACCATATATAGCCCAAGCATGAAACCCCCAATGTAAAAATGTTAAATTCATTGATAAAGTAGCCCGCTCATTGAAAGAAGCACCTTCTTCAAAGAGTGCCGATGAGCTGAGATGCAGAACAGGTTCTGCGACACTGTAAAATAATAACCCAATACCCAATCCAGCACTAAACAGCATAGCGATCCAGTTTATATAATTAAATTCTGGTTTCGCATCACTTCCACCCAATCTAATTTCTCCAAACCTACTAATAGCTATCCATACACAAAAAATTAGAAAACCATTTGCACTTAAAATAATTAACCATCCGAAGTTGTTAGCTATAAATGATTGTGTGCTATTAAAAAGATTGCTGGCAGTATCAAGGTTAACTAGGGTAACCCCTACAAAAGCTGAGATCAGAAATAAAGAAATGAAGAATCTCTTATAATCTATACTTTTAAACATAAGTAATACGAAAATAATTTATTTTTTTTAACCCTAAAAGTCTTAATTTTAATGTAATGAGTTCTATAAATTTAAGATAAAATATACTATGCTTTATGTAATAACTATTGTCTATTTACTTATCTAATTAATAAGGGGGATAAAAGATGACAAGAAAACAAAATAAGGCCTTAAGAAGATCAAAGGCTATCACAAAGAAACAAAATATCCTTAGGATTAAAAACAGAGCGAAATCTACTGCTGCTGCTGTCGCAGTTGCAAGTGCCGTTCTTGCTGCTCCTAATATAAGTGCTCAAGAAACCAGTGCTCAAGCAACCATCGAAGAAATTGTTGTAACATCAAGAAAGAGAACGGAGAGCCTGCAAGATGTTCCTTTGTCAGTTTCTACACTAACAGAGGAAACACTAGAACAAACAGGAATCAATACCTTCGAGGACTATCTCTTGCAATTACCAGGAGTTACCGCAGGGGGATCAGGTCCTGGTCAAAATACAATATACATTCGAGGCCTTGCATCGACTACTCCAAACCTCACAACTGCAGGTGTTGCTGGCCTAGCACCTAACGTATCTTTCTACCTTGATGAGCAACCATTGGCTCAACCAGGAAGAAACTTAGATGTTTATGCAGCAGACATTGCTCGTATTGAGGTTCTTGCAGGACCACAAGGAACACTTTTTGGAGCTAGTTCACAAGCAGGTGTTGTAAGAATGATCACTAACAAACCTAAAATAGGAGTTACTGAAAGTAATGTTGAGCTTGAAACTAGATTCATGCCAGAAGGTGATACAGGAACAAAAATTGAACTAATGACAAATATTCCTCTTGGAGATAATACTGCATTGAGATTTGTTGCTTATAGCGACGAAAGAGGCGGTTATATCGATCAAGTTGCTGGTCAAGTTGATGCTAGTGCATCAGCACGTTTTAGAGCTGCTGGCACTGTGAGACAAAATGGTCTTCCTGTTTCTTCATCAAGAGGTGGTTTTCAAGCTGGAGCTGATCTATCTGGAGCAACTCTTATTCCAGCAAATGCATTAGTTGAAGAAGATGCAAATGGAGTAGAGTATCAAGGTTTTAGAGCTTCTCTAGCAACTGAACTTGGCGATAATTGGAATGCTACATTGGTTTATGCACAGCAAACAATTGATGCTGATGGTGTTTTCTTTGCAGATCCGACATTAGGTGATCTAGAAATTCAAAGATATACCCAAGATGAAATAAAAGATGAATTTGATAACATGAGCTTAACACTTGAAGGATTAATTGGTGATCTTGAAGTTGTCTATGCTGGTGCATATACAGATAGAGATACTAATCAAATGGTTGATTACACTGACTATCTTTTCGTTGGTCAATATCTTCCATATTACATTTGTGATTATTACGTAACTTATCTAACGTACGCACCTGGTGGTGTTCCTACTGGGACTTGTGGTGCTCCAAACTTGCTTGTTGACTCATATACAAATACTGAAGTTGAAAGTCATGAGTTTCGTATAAATGCAGATATAAATGACAAGGTGTCACTGACAGCTGGTTACTTTATGAGTGATACTACACTTACAGAATTAAATCAGTTTAATTATCCAGGTTCAGTCGTTAATGATATCACTTATGCTGCGAACTATGCTCTTACCGATACATCTGTGTCTGGTTCGATTAATAACGCATCCCCTGGGTGGTTTTCAGCTGGACCTTACTCAGAACCAGTTATTTTCTTTAACGATATTAAGAGGACTGATGAACAGAAAGGTTTTTTTGGTGAACTAAATTATGCATTGAGTGACACATCAGAACTTACGATAGGTGCTCGTTGGTATGATATTCAAGTTGATTTTGAAGGTAGTGCTAACTCATCATTTTATAATGGGTTCGGTGCTCCAGATACTCAACAATTTGGATCTAACTTATCAGCTCAATACGCACCAGGTAATGCAAACGGCTATCCAGATAAAGCAAAATCAGATGGTGTTATTGGAAAGGTAACCTATTCATGGAATCCAAGTGATGAGGTTATGTATTATGTCACATGGTCTGAAGGTTTTAGACCGGGTCTTCTAAATAGACCTGTTGGCAGAACAAGTCCAGATGGATCATATACTGTACCTCCAGCTATTGAATCTGATGAAATTACAAACTATGAGTTTGGTTGGAAAACAATTCTTAAAGATGGTCAACTTAGATTTAACGGAAGTGCTTTCATGGTAGATGTTTCTGGACTTCAAACAACGGTGTTTGATCCAAGCATTGTTAACTTATTCTTTTCTGATAATGCTGCAGATGCTGAAATTAAAGGTGTAGAGGGTGACTTTACTTACTACGCTAATAAAGAAGGATTGACAATTTCTGGTGCTTTCTCAGTATTAGATACTGAAATTACAAAGAAATTAGTACCTACCAATGATGTAATTGTTGGATCTGATATGGCATTTGCCCCTAAAATGCAGACTAATCTAAGAATAAGACAGGAGTGGGGAATGTCAAATGGAAATGTTGGACATGCTCAAGTTCAATTCACTCATTCTGATCATAGTTATTCAGATATTATGGAAATGAATAAAGCTCGACAAGATAGTTATAGCTATATGGATGTTCGTTTCGGTATGAGCAATGATACTATGACTGCTGAGCTATACATTGACAATGTAACAGACGAAAGAGCTGAAATTAGTAATACCTTTGTATTTGATAGACAGCGTGTGTCTTATATAAGACCAACAACTATTGGTATAAGGTATAAGCATAACTTTTAGTTTATATAAAGCTATAATTTAAGAAGGGAGTTTAGGCTCCCTTTTTAATTGCATAAGAAAAATTACCATTTTTTTCTTAAAAATAATAAATGACACAAAATAAATTAGACATATCAAGAGCTACTGAAGCAGTAAAAGCTACTAGATTTGTTGAAGCGCTTAGTTTATTAGAATCCAATCTTGCAAAAGACCCAAACCATATTGATAGCCTCTATTTAGCTGCAGTTTGCTCAAGGTATTTAAAAAATTATGATGCTTCAAAAAAATATATTGAGAGTTTGTTAAGTCAAGCTCCTGACATGGGGAGAGCCTATCAAGAGTTAGGTCATCTGAATAGAGATATTGGTAAGGGAGAAAATGCAATTACACATTACAGCCAGGCCTGTGAATTAAATCCTGCTTTATTGTCATCTTGGAAAGCTTTATATGATTACTTTAGAAGTAATAAGAATAAACCTGCTGCTGATCATGCATTCATGCAAATGAACACTCTTCAATCTATTCCAAGTATTTTACTTTACATAAGTCAGATTCTTAACGAAGGAAAATTAGGTATTGCAGAAGAAAAATGTAGAGAATTTCTAAAAAAGAATCCAACCAATACATTCGCAATGTCATTGTTAGCACAAATTGCTGATCGATTGGGATATTTTGATGATGCTGAATTTTTACTTGAAAGTGCAGTTAAATTTAACCCCAATGATGGGGAGCTTAGAATGAAATATGCAATGATTCTTCGAAAAAAACAAAAATTTGCAAAGACCATGGAACAAGTAAATATATTGTGTGAGAAATTCCCTGACAATCTTGCATATCAAGCTCAAAAAGCAAGTGAAATTATGCAAAACGGTGATCATAATGGAGCAATTAATTTATTTGATGATCTCCTTCAAAAGAATCCTTTCAATTTTAGTGTTCTTACATCTAAAGGTCATGCACAAAAAACCTTAGGTAAGACAGATCAAGCAATTAAAAGTTATCAATCTGCATATAAAGTCAAACAAGATCATGGTGAAGCTTTCTTTTCATTATCTAACTTAAAA
>Ga0257107_1000229_pt1 | contig 21543 bp, 20 predicted proteins | sample LP_taG_2_FD_190178 | JGI IMG/M metagenome (GOLD analysis project Ga0257107, IMG submission 190178) | Marine microbial communities from Northeast Subartic Pacific Ocean, Canada - LP_J_2011_P26_500m | ecosystem: Environmental > Aquatic > Marine > Oceanic | place: Canada: Northeast Subartic Pacific...
GCGTTGACTGAAACCGACTTAAAAAAGCCCGTTTTTGACCCCTCTTTGTTCAAAAAGTAAGACTGATCAGTATAGTCCCAAATGCAGTAAAAGAAAACTTTTTCTAGAAAATTCAAAAAAAAAAAAACTTTTTGAATTTTTTTTTTTTTAAAATTTTTTTCCAGGAAAAAGTTTTTTTTTTTATTTTTCTCTCTCTCTCTCTCTATTTTACTGAATTTTACTGAATTTTTTTCCAGTAATTTTACAAATTTTTAGACTGTCAGTCTTATATATTTCTTTTTTCTTTAAAAAAAGAAGATATAAAAGAGTAATATTTTTAAAATGAAAAAAGGAAAAAAAAATTCAGTAAAAATTCAGTAAAATACTGAATTTTTAAAATTCAGTAAAATTCAGTAAAAATTCAGTAAAAATATATAAGGATTATTATATAGTATATAAATAATAATGAATAAATTTTTTTTTTGTCAATTATGTAATCGGCAATTCAATCGCAAATATAATTTAAATCAGCACTTAAAAAGAAAAAAATCTTGTATAGTTAAAAAAAGTCCAGATTTTCAAATGAACACAAATGAACACAAACGAACACAAATGAACACAAATGAACATAAACGAACACAAATGAACACAAATGAACACAAAATATTAAATCAATGTTTATATTGTAAAAAAGGATTTGCTAATAATTCTTCTCTAAAAAGACATATTAAAGTATATTGTAAAGTTAAAAAAGAAAAAGAAAAAGAAAAAGAAAAAGAAATTAAGAAAGAAGAAGAAAAAAAAAAATTAGAATTAGAATTGGCTAAAAAACAAATAGAGATATTAAAATTACAAGCACAAGTTACATCTGGTAATACAAATTGTAATAATAATACAGTTAATAATACAGTTAATGTTACAGTAAATGATTATGGTAAAGAAAATATAAATTATTTAGAAAGTAATAAATATAAAAAACTGATTACACAGATATTAGGAAATGGAATGCTTGGATTACAGCAATATATTAAATATAAATATTGTAATCCTCAACAACCTGAAAATTTAACAATAAAATATACAAATGATAGATCAAATAATTTAAAGGTAAGAACAAATAATGAATGGAAAACTCGTAATAAATTAGAAGTAATAGATGAGTTATATGATAGAGATAATAATATAGAAGAAGTGTTAAATATTTATGAGTGTATAAATGATTTAAAAGATGATGTACACATGGATAAAATTCAAGTACATTTTGTAGATGAAATAGATAAATATTATGATGATGAGGATGATGATGATAGAGAAATTGAAAAAGAAATGAGAAGAATAAAAAATAAAACTTTAAACCATTTTTATGATTGTTATAAAAATAACAAGGAAAAATTTGAATCAGAATGAAAAAAGTTATTCAATTTTAAATGTAAGATTTTTTATTAAAAATGAAAATAAAAATTTAAAATAAAATAATATATATTTAATATGTCTAAAGTATATTCAAATAGTTTTTCAGATGAATCTGAAAAATCATATGAAGAAATGAGATATACATCATGGATTAAAAATACAAGTATAGATGAAAAAAATATGCCTGAATTATCAGATTTTGATGAAGTAGTAAATAATGACTTAATATTAATAAAGTCAATGGATAATTTATCACTTTTATCAGTATCAGAACAACCTGTTGAAGAGAAAGTTCAAGATACATGGAAACAGAAACACAAACTTAAAATAGAAAAATTTCAAGAAGTAAGAACGGAAAGTCAAGCCCATGGATTTAAATTTGAAAATTGTGTAAAAGTAGAAGTATTTAAAATAAATGATAAAATTAAGTATACAAGTAAATATGATATTCCGGAAGAATTTAATACAATTAATGATAATAATATATCAATTAAAACAACGAAGACTCGTTATGTAGGTTGTGCAGATATATTTAGATTTTTGGAAAGTGATAAAACTGAAATGATAATTATATATTATAAACAGATTGAGAATTATAAACAAGTAATAAAAACATATAGTTTACATTTAACAGATAATTTTATGAAATCATTAAATGGTGATATTGATAAATATGAATTAAATCAATTAAATCAATATATCAAAAACATTCCACATGGAAAAGTGAGTAAAGAAACAAAAAAAGAATATAAAAACAAATGCAAACAATTGTCTCTTGAATATTTTATAGTAAATCCTAAAGTAGACAGTAAAAAGCAAAGAAGAGTACAATGTACATTAAAACTTGATGCTATTTTAAACCGTAAAGATATAAAATATGAAATTTTTAATGGTGCTGAATATTATGGAAAAAAATATATTGGGAAATTTTTTTCACCTCGAAGAAAAAGAAATAAAAAATAAAAAAAAATTGATTTAGTATTATAAGAACAATTAAAATGTCTAAATCTAAAAAAGTAGGTTTAAAAAGATTTAAAAATAATCAGTATGATCAATTTTATACAAGAACAAATGTATCCGAAGATTGCATAAATAAATTGAAACTTAATATCAATGATTTTGATATAGTAATTGAACCATCAGCTGGGACTGGTAGTTTTAATAAAGCATTTAAAAAGAAATTTCCAAATTATACAGGTAAATTTATATCATATGATATTGACCCAAAATATGATGGAATTATCGAACAAGATTATCTTAAATTAGATATATCTGATTTTAAAGATAAAAAAGTATTAGTTTTAGGAAATCCACCTTTTGGACGTAATTCAAGTTTGGCAAAAAAATTTATTAAAAAATCATGTAAATTTGCTGATACAATTGCTTTTATTCTTAGTGCTTCATTTAAAAAAGAATCAATGAATAAATCTTTTGACTTAAATTTTCATTGTATTCAAGAATTTGATATTGAACCAAATGCATTTATTGTTGGAGATAAAGAGCATAATGTTGATTGTGTTTTTCAGGTTTGGAAAAAGGAAAAAACAAAAAGAAAATTAAAACCCAGAAAATATATTTCAGATAAGTTTAAATATGTGAAAAAGAAAAGCAAGAATGCTGATTTTGTATTTAGGAGAGTTGGTGTTAAAGCTGGAACAGCTTCTCGTGATTTTGATAGTTCGCCACAGAGTAATCATTTTATTAAATTGAATAAATCTGTATCTAAGACTGATATAGATAATATAATAGAACAAATCAATAATGCTGATTGGAATAATAATATGAATTATAAATCAATTAGTAAACCAGAAATAAATCAAAAATTAGAAGAAATTATAAATTAAACTAAATGTCAGTCGGTGTAATATCCAGTCCGTAATTTAATTTAACTTATTTATTTTTTTGTTTCAAAATATTTTGTGAAACTGTTTCTAAATGTTTAAAACAGCACACTTGTTCATCTGAATTTTTCGTATGAAAACTACTTATTTCATTATTTTTAATAGAATAATAGATATATCTACTACAAGTTTTACAAACGGTTATATTTCTATCTTGTTGGTTAAGCATACTAAAAATTTCTTTCCATTGTTTTTCGCTTGACATTATTTGAAATATTATTTATTAATAATTATTGTGTTTAAATTTTTATATAAGTATTTCAGTTAAATTTATATGTATTAATAACTACGGATGAATTCAATTTTAACTTTTGATAATAAAGGATATATTAAAGCACATAGTAATGGAAGAAATGGTCATACAGTAAAAAGTTCAATAATGGAATTACTTCAAAATGCTGATGATGCCAATCCTAGTAATATTATGATGAAATATCGTGAAAAAGGTAATTTATTTATAATTGCTGATAATGGTATTGGAATGCCAATAGATAAATTAGAAAGTATGAGTGTATTATATCGTCATGATAAAAATAATCCAAATAAACATGGTAAATTTGGAATAGGGGCAAAGGAGGCATTTTTAACATTAGGTGGTAGATGGAGAGTTTTAACAAAAGAACAAAATAGTTCAGATATTTCTAAATTAGAATGGAATTCTGATTCTTTAATAAAATGGAGTAACAATGAATTAGAATATGGTAAATATGTAAGTACATCAGATAATGCGAGTGAAAATTTAAGGAAATTTTATTTTAAAACAATGAAGAAATTAAACACTAATTTAAAACCAAAAGAAATACATGGTACAGTAGTAGTTGGTGAAATGGGGGAATTTAATGATGATGAAAAAAATGAATTAATAGAACAATTAAAGGATATTATTCGTAATATTACAATAAAACATCAAAAAAATATCCCTAAAATAAGTTATGATATAGATTTATTTGATGATTATTTGAATTCATTAATAGAAATTGAACCATTAGATTGGTTAAATTATAATAATATAGATGATACTAATAAAATTAGATTTAATTTAGGTATAATATCTGGGAAAAATCGTAGAGTATATTATAATTATTATATTAGTAATGATGATATTATTTATAAATTTTCAAAAAATAATTTTTTAGGATTTGCACGAAAGGACAAGTTAAAAGATATTGATAATAATTTTATCCAGGTTTCAATAACAATGTTAGATGAAAATATGATAAAGGAACAGGAAAGAGAATTAAGAACAGAGCGTCAAAAACTTTGTGGTATATTGGTTAATAGAAATAATCATTATTTATATACAGATGTATTAGAATGGAAATTAAAAAACATTTCAACAAATTTTAGATGTGAATTGAAGTATGATAATAGTATAATTGATGATATATTCAAAGTTAAAATGAATAAATCAAATTTTTCTTATTCTCATGTTGATAAAACTTTAAAGAAATTAATGGAATATATAATACAAAATATAACAAAATCTTATAAAAAGACTAAAAATTTACAAGAAAGTTTTAAAATTGTTTTAGAAATGTATGAAACAAGTCAAAAAGCGGTAATAATCCCCCCAATTATTGATAATATAAAAAGTGAAAAGAATTTAGAAGAAAGGGTAAGTATTATTGAAAATATAATAGAAGAAAGTCCAATAATAGAAGAAAGTCCAATAATAGAAGAAAGTCCAATAATAGAAGAAAGTTCTGTGGAAAAAGATATTGAAAAGGAAATATTATTAAATAAAATGAGTAAAATGGAAGCAGAATTAGAGAGGGTACTTGCCAAGGAAGAAAATTATATTGAATTAGAAAAACAGGTAGAAATTTTAAAAGAATCAGGGGAAAAAAAAGGGAATATTATTATTGAAATGAACAAGGAAATAGAAAGATTACAGAAAAATAATAATTCTGTTGAAGAAGTTGAAGAAATCGTAGAAAATCCTCCAAAAGAAGTTGATATGACAAATAAAGAAATAGTGAATAAATTAATTACAAGGTTTGCTGATCATAAAATTATAGATGCGGAAGAAGAAATTGGTATTTTTAAAAATTTATTATCTTCAATTGATGATAAAGATATAGAAAATCAGATGCCGAATAGTAAAAAATTATTTGGACATTTGAATGAATCGTTAAGAAAATTAATTTCAAGTAATTTAATTAATCGTGAAAGTTTGTTACGACAATTATAATATAAAAATTTTATTTTTCTTTCAAAGATAAAAATAAAAAAAGATTAAATATTAACAAATATGTTGAATATATTTAATTTTTTTCATAAAAATAAGCATATTCGAATTTTGATTGTATATGCTTCGCAATTAGGCAATACAGAAATTATTGCAAATATTTTATATAAAAAAATCAAGATGTTATATAAAGACATATATGAATTAAATTTTATTGAAAATATTGAATTATTAGAGGAATATGATTATATAATTTTTTTAATATCAACAACAGGTGATGGAGAAATTCCAGATAATGGAAAAAAGTTTTGGAAAATATTACGAAAATATAGAAAAGATTTATTAATAAAATATTTTTTAGTTGGTTTTGGTGATTCAAATTATAATAGTTTTTGTCATTCAGCAAAATGTTTAGATAGAAAATTGAAATTTCTTAAAGCGAAAGAAGTGATGCCGATGGTATTAATAGATGATGCTGTATATGATGTAGATAATACAAAAAAATGGATTGATGATGTTTCGGAAAAATTATTAATTTTAGAAAATAAAATAAAATTGGAATATTCTCAAAAAATGACTAATTAGTAAATTTAAATTTGGAAATAGATTTCTTTAGAAATATAATAGTAATCATATGACAGAAGTAAATCAACAAGAAGAGATAAAATTAAATAAAATTCATCATGAAGATTGTTTTACAGGTTTACAAAAATTACAATCATCAAGTGCTCAATGTATAATGGCGGATCCTCCATATAATGTTGGCAAAAATTTTGGTAATAATCAAATTAAATTAACAAATAAACAATATGTTGAATGGTCGAAAAAATGGTTAAAAGAGTGTAAAAGAATTTTGAGAGGCAATGGAACAATGTTTATATTTGGATTTAGTGAAATTTTACCATATTTGACGGTATATATTCAAGATGAATTAGATATGAAAGTTCATCCTTTAATATGGCATTATACAAATAGAACAGTTCCATCTTTAAAATTTTGGCAAAGAAGTCATGAAGCAATTCTTTGTTGTTGGAAAGGTAAAACACGCCCTAAATTTAATCGCGATAGTGTTAGAGTTCCTTATACTCCTACGTTTTTAAGAAATAGTGCTGGTAAAACTAGAAAAACTACAAAGGGTCGTTTTGGTATAAAAGAAACAACTTATAATGCTCATGATAAAGGGGCTTTACCCAGAGATGTAATTAAATTTCCTTGTTTAGCTGGTGGTGCTGGAAAAAAAGAAAGGGTAAATCATCCTACTCAAAAACCATTAAAATTATGTACATATTTATTAAAATCTTGTCAGCAAGAAGATGGTATAGTTGTAGCTCCTTTTGCTGGTTCTGGGACAGAATGTATGGTTGCTAAAGCATTAAAAGTCGATTTTGTAGGTTTTGAAATAAATAAAGATTATATAGAAATAGCAAATAAGAGATTATCAGAATTGGTAGTAGATGTAGATAAAGAATTAAAGAATGATTAAAATTGATATAATTTTATATAGAAAAAGTATTTTAAAAATATAGATGGCGATGAGAGCAGTTGACAAGGTTTTTCAATGTTCTGATATGCGAAATTGTATTTTAAATTTTATGCTTACAAAATTTGTTCCTAGTTCTAAGACTAGGACTATTAGATGTTCGAAGGTTATGAAATATTATAAAAAAAAAATGGAAGATTTTATTATAGTTCACCCTAAATTAGAATATGATAGTATTCGTGATATTAATGTATTAGATAGTAATACTGATAATTATATTTTAGAATTTATAAAATTTTCAGATGAATTTCAGATATTTGAAAATAAAATAAAAGAAAAATATCCTGGTGTTGGGATATTAGTAACTGATATGGTTTATTCAAAATATGGTTATATAAAAAACTTGAATATGATTGGTTATAATATTCAAGTTTTTTTATGTATTTATTGTCCAAGCAATTTACTTACAATAGATATAGATAAATTTGTATTATCTGAGTTATGTAAATTAAATGTTCCTTGGGTTTCATTAATATCTTCTAATTTTGATCATAGATTTATAGAATCGAGTTAAAATAATGTAATTTAAGTAATTGTAATTAAATATTGAGTAATGGAAGAACAAATGAAAAAAATGTATACATTATATCCTTATCCAAATTATGATAGCAAACATGATAAGTATGCTCCTATTCCAGCACAATATTCTCCATTTTCTTTTTTGGAGCAAATCAATCATTATTTATATAATGGAAAAAAAAATTTTAATAATTTTCGTGTTTTAGTAGCTGGTTGTGGAATTGGTGGTGACGTAGTATCTCTAGGTTTTTTATTAAAGGAATATAAGGGTTCTAATATTTTAGCAATTGATATAAGCCCAGAAAGTTTAAGAATAACAAAAGAAAGAATAAAGTTATATAATTTAGATAATATTGAAGTTAGAGAGATGTCATTATTGGATATAAATCCTAAAGATTTTGGATATTTTGATTTTATTGTTTGTATAGGTGTTTTACATCATTTAGAGTATCCACAAAGTGGTTTACATAAATTAAGACAGGTATTAAAACCAGATGGTGGTATGTATATTATGGTTTATGGTGAAATTGGTAGAACGGGTGTATATCAGATGCAAGATTTATTAAACATGGTAAATAAAAATACAAATAATTTTGCAAACAAGATTATTAATTTTAAGAATATATATTCTATTTTACCTTCAAGTAATTTGTTAAAAAAAACAGAAAATGTAATTTGTGATCATAATACAGGAGATAATGGAATTGTAGATGAATTATTAAATTTACAAGATAGGGCATATACAGTTTCAGAGTTATATAAATTTGTAAAAAGTGTAGGCATGAATATTGTTGAATTTTCTCCAATGGATAGATATAAATATAAATTTTCTATTCCAAATATAGATTATAAAAATATTAGTGAAATAGAGAAGTATTCAATAAATGAGTTATTTTTTGGTGATATATGTAAACATTCTATATATATATCGAATAGAACAAATACTATAGCATTAATAGATGATTTAGATAATATAATGATTTATAATTTTATATTGAAAGAGAGTTTATTAAAAATCATAAGTTATTATGAATCAAATAATAAATTAAATAAATTAAATGTTTCTAGTTTACAATTAATGCATGTATTACCAGATAATAAGTTTAATTGGCATAATAATAGTTCTTCTCGTTTTAGTTTTTCATTTAGTATAAATCCATATATATATTTTATTTTAAAAAGTATTGATAATGAAACTTCAACTTTAGATATATTTAATAATTTACGTAATAAATTTGGTATTAAATGTTCAAATAATAGTTTATTACAAATGTTTAAACCTATTTATAAGATATTTGAGATGTATGATTTAATATTGTTAAAGAGTATAAATTATTGATTATTATTAATAATAATATATTAAGTATAATAAAATTGAAAAGAATATATTAATAATTAATAAGAGTAACAATAATTCAGATGTTTTTTAGAAATACAAAAAGAATTATGGGTTTTAAAGGATTTCGGTCTCCAAATTTTAATAGATATTTTTCTTCTACATTAGATAGAAGAAAAAAATATATTGGTATGACTGGTGGAAGAATTATATATGAGAAGTTACTTGAAAATAATGTAAAAGTAGCAAATGGATTTTCTGGAGGGGCTAATTTACCAATATTAGATTGTTTTCATTCTTTTCATCATAATGGAAAAACACCAATTGAGTTTGTTACAAACAGTAATGAGGGTAATACCGGGTATGTTGCGGAGGGTTATGCTAAGGTATCAGGTGAACCAGGTATTATGATGGTAACTTCGGGACCAGGATTAACTAATATTATTACACCATTACAAGATGCTTTATGTGATGGTGTTCCATTAGTTGCGTTTTCTGGACAAGTTGCTCAGAATGCTCCACCAGAGGCTTTTCAAAGTTGTGATTCAGTAGATTTAACTCGTCCTTGCACAAAATGGAATTATAAATTAAAATGTATTGACGAACTTCCAACAATTTTAGATTATGCTTTTCATATGGCTAGATCTGGAAGACCGGGTCCTGTTCACATTGATTGTCCGAAGGATATTCAGGTTACTAAATTAACTGAAGAACATTTAGATAATTTTCAAAAAATAAATATAGATGGATTAGAATATCATTTAAATGGTAATGGTGATTTAGAATTTGATAAAATACATGAAATTCCTGAATTGAAAGATTCTCAATTAGATACTATTGTAGATTTAATTAATAAGTCAGAAAGACCAATTTTATCTGTTGGTCAGGGAGTTAATGATTGTCCTAAGGAGTTATTAGAATTTGCTGAAAAATCTAATATTCCAGTTACAACAACATTACATTCACTTGGTTCTTTTGATGAGAGGCATCCATTAGCTTTAAATATGATTGGTATGCATGGACATCCTACTCCAAATTTTATGATCCAAGAGGCAGATTTAATTTTGGCGATTGGTAGTCGTTTTGATGATAGAACTGTAGGTAAATTAGATTCATTTGCCCCCAAAACTAAAAATGCTGAAAAGAATGGAACCGGGGGTATTGTTCATGTAGATATTCGCCCAACAGAAAAAGATAGAGTTATAAAAGTAACAGAATTTGTTCATTCTGATTGTAAGAATTTTTTGGAAAAAATGAACAAAAAAAATATAATTACAAAACCAAGAACAGAGTGGTTAAATATGATGAGTAATTATAAAAAGAATAATCCAATTTATATTCCTACATTTTCTGATGGTTCATTATCAGTTCAAAGAGTAATTGAGGAAATGAACAATCAAATTGAACCATATCGTGAAAAATGTATTTTTTCAACAGGTGTTGGTGTTCATCAAATGGTATCTGCCCAGTTACTTACCTGGGTAAGGCCCCGAAGTATGATTTCATCTGGTTCTTTAGGAACAATGGGTGTATCTTTAGGATATGCTATCGGTGGTAAATTAGCGGATAAAAATAAAATGGTAATTTCTATTGATGGTGATGGTAGTTTTAACATGACGAATACTGAATTAAAAACAGTTATGGATTTACAAATTCCTGTAAAGATTTTATTATTGAATAATAATTCGGAAATGATGGTTGAATATTGGCAAAAATTATTTTTTGAAGGTAGGTATATATCAACTGATAATAATAATTGTGATTATAATAAATTAGCCGAAGCATATAATATCAAAAATTTATATTGTGATAATGAAAGTAATTTAAATGATATGATGAAAGAGTTTCTTGATTATGAAGGACCTATTTTATTTCATGTTAAAATTAATAAAACCCCTTGTCTCCCTTTAGTTTCTCCCGGAAAATCAATTGATAATATGATATTAACTGACGATGGATATGAAGATATAGATAAAAGTGAAGTGCCTAGTTAATAAATAAATAAAAAAAATGAAATTGTATTAAGTATTATTAATATTATTAATACAATTTAATGGGTAGAAAAAAAAATAAGGGCAAAAAAAAAAAAGTTTCATTAAGTTTGAGTGAATTTAGTCAAAAATATGGTGTAGAATTATTCGAAGAAGAAAATTTCTTATTACCGACAGCTCCATCTGGTATAATCGCTCCTTCTCCTCAACAAAATGATGAATATTTACAGAAAGATAATTGGAGAGGAAGTAATGTGAGAACAAGTAATAATGATGTCGAAATTGGAAGTAACGCTGATACGGAAATTAACTGGCGTAAAAAATCTTTAGATACATCTAAATTTTCTTTTAGAAATAAAGAAAATAGTAAATATATTCCGCGCGTTTCCAAATTTACTACTACAAATGGTAGTAATATTAATAGTTATTCTTTATCAAATAAAAAGAAATTTACATTAAATAATAGTAATAATTCACAAAGAGTATCTAAATTTTTAATAACAAAGAAAGAAAGTAAAAATATTTTTGTTCCATCGGGAAGATTTAATTTAAAAAAAGATCCTTCTAGTTCTGTACAATTTAATAAATATCAAGAAGATTTATCTAAAAACCAAGACATTAAATATGAGGAAAAAAATATTCCAAATATTTTGGAAAATAAAGATGTTGAATTATTAAAAAAGAAAAAGAAAAAGAAAAAAAAGAAAAAGAATACTTTTTTTCTTACTGATCTTACACAAGAGGAAAAAGATATGATTAAAGAAAGTTTAATTTCTTATGAGGATATTGATGAAAAAAAAGAAATTAATGAACAAAGTGAAGAAGACGATGATTATAGTGAAAGTGGCGAAAATATTTCACGAAACTATTATGGTTTTAAACCAAAGTATATTTAAATAAAAATTGAAATTGAAAATAAAATATATAAAAATAAAAAATAAAAAATGTTTAATTCTTCTAAAACTGATATGTTACGACATGAATCTGTAAAAAACTGGTGGATGGTTTGTTTAAATAAAGGTTGGGTTGTTAATCGTTCTGATAAATGGTCTTGTAATCTTTCTTTACATAAAACTGATATGTATAATTCTTATAAAAAGTCTTGCGTTGGCGAACCTTTAGGTATTTTGATGTTTTGGTGTCATATGCATAAACTTGTAAAATATGTTAGTGAAACATCTACTCATGTAGAATTACCTGAATTGGTTGTTTGTCGTCAATATTTTCCTAATGATAAATGGAGAACTCGCGAACACGTATTTGATCATAGTAATTTATCTGATAATGAATTAACAAATAGTGTTCATAATTGGTGGAATGTTTGTTTAACGAATGGGCGAATTCATGATGTTGCTACTTCTAACTGGGAAAGTGAAAAAGTTTCACTTTCTAAAAAGGAGTTATACGATGCTTATAAGAAACATTGTTCTGGTCGTGTTTTTGGAACTCTTATGTTTTGGAAACATCTAACATCTGTTTTGTCAGTAAAACATGAAGTAGGACTAACGGCAAAAATTCCTTCTCTTTTAGAATGTCGATTACGGGATAATCGGTGGAAAAATGAACATCATCGTGTATTTGAACCAACACATGTATTGAGTTATTAAATACAAAATAGATAAGTATTAATTTTTTAACTTTTAGAAATAAAAGCAATGTAAACAAAAAAAAAAAAAATTGAAAATTTAAGGTATTAAATAAATAATATTTTAAATATAAACTTTAAATATTAATAATATTTGAAATGTCTTTTGAAAATTGTAAAAAAATCCGAAAGAGGATATCTAAAATCCCTTTTGGTATATATTATGACTATCGTAATGATAATTATGAAAGAAATTTATGTTTGTATAATGCTCTGTCAAAATTATGTAATTTTTACGAAATTAAGATTGGAAACTATAAAAATGTAAAACCAGAAAGATGGATTAAACATCTTATTTCTCGTGAAAATAGGAGAAAGAAAAATGAAATGGGAGATACAATTGATGCTCAAAATTTCATAAAATTTTGGAATAACAAAGGATATAAAATTGCTATATTATTTGTTGATGGGGAAAAAAATTTTAAGGAGGGATTTGTTAATGAGGATTATAAAAATTACCCAGATCATTATGATGTATTTGTAATTGAATGGCAAGATAATTATAATCAAAATTTATTACATTTTGAGGCAATTGATGACGATGATGAAATTGATAATATATGTGAAAAGTTTTTGACACAAGATAATGAGTTTTTAACCTGGTTATAAATTAATAAATTTCATACGGGACTTATTTTTTACCACCTTATACTACTGGAGTAGGAGTTGGGGGGGTAGCAATTGGGACAGGAATATAAACGGGTTTTGGTGCTGGTGCTGATGCTGATGCTGGTGCTGATACTGGTGCTCGTGCTGATACTGGTGCTGGTGCTGGTTTATCATTGGATCCGTAAAAGAAAATAGTTCCACCTATTACAGCAATTATACCTATAATTGGTAATATAGCAAAGCCAATTAGTGCAGGTTTTAGAAATTCTTGTATTTCTACAATAACAATTTTTATCATTTTTTTTAGTCTTCCAATTGTATTATCTTTTAATACTTTAAGTAATTTTTTAATAATTTCTAACACCTTTTTAATAATTTTGCTAAAAGTTTTTTTAATTGGATCTAATACTGATTTTATTTTTGGTAAGAATCCAAAATGTTCAATTTTTTGCCTTGAAAAAATAAAAATGGATAATAATAAAATAAAGATGATATTAAATAATTCTATATTATTTTTGACAAATCCCCCGATTTGTGGACTTGGTCTAGTATAAATATAAAGTGCGGATCCAATACAAGTTAATATTAAAAATCCAAATCCAATTCCAATTGCCCAAAAATATGGCATTAGTGGAGTAAATATTGGTCCAAATATTGTTTCTAGAATTTTACCAATAGTTGTTAAAACAAAGTCAAATGCTTCACTTAATCCTTTCGTTATACCATTTTTCATTTTGCTAATAATTGAACTTAATACTTTTGATATTTTTTTGGGCAAAGATTTTATGAAATCTATTGCTTTCTTAATTCCTCCGGTTACTTTTTTAGCAACTTTTTTAATACCTTTACCGGCTTTTTTAGCAGTTTTTTTAATACCTCTACCAACTTTTTTAACACCTCGTTTTGCTTTACGAAATGTTTTTTTAAACCAACCAAAATGTTCACTTATTTTTTGAGTATAATTTTTAATAAAAATAATTATTCCAATTATTACTATTAGAATTATCAATTCTATATAATTCATTCTATATAACTCTATAGAATATTTTAATCTAAATAGATTCATTTTCTAAAAAAAAAATTGATTATGTAAAAATATAAAGATAAATAAATAAATATAAAATATTTTTATAAGTTAGTAATTATATAAATATAACCAAAATGGGATCTTGTATATCTTGTAAAATGAAAGAAACAAATGGGAACGGGGATAATGTAGTAATACCACCACTTTCAAGAAATGGGAATAGAAATATGCGTAGAATTACTGAATGTAATGTTCCTGATTTTTTAGAACAATTTAAAAAAAAATTTCCTAAAATTATCTATATTAGAAATGATAGTTATTTAAAGAGAACAAATAAATGGAAATGCAAATTTCCATTAGATGTACCTAATCAAAAAGAATGTTTAATTTGTTGGAAAAAAATATGTAAGTGTGAATGTGAATATGAGAAATATAATTCTAATTCTAAAAAATATAATTCTAAAAAATTTTATTTAAAAACATGTTGTAATCAGTATTATCACGTTAATTGCTTAAATGCTTGGATGAAATGTAAGAGTTTATGTCCAATTTGTAAAAACTTTATTATAATTTTAAGTCATATTGATTATGACAAAAAATCAGGTAAAAAAAAAATTGTTGGGTACGAAACATATACGTACAAACTTTATAATTTATATGGAGATGAAATACCTATTCGGCAAATATGGGACCCCCCAGTTGATATGAATAGATTATTTTCAGATGAAGATGACTATGAAGATGAACTTCATCTTGAACTTTTAGAAGAGTCTTTAGAAGAACCTTTAGAAGAACCTTTAGAAGAGTCTTTAGAAGAACCTTTAGAAGAATCTTTAGAAGAGAAAGTAGAAAGTAATGAGTCTTCTTATGAGATAATTGAAAATAATGTAGTAATACCACCACTTTCAGAAGTGGAAAGATTTGTAGAAGAATCTGCTGACAGAGAATCAGTTGTAGTAAGAGAAATTATATTTTCTAATTCGATAATTCAAGTTATTTAAAAAGTAATGGTTAATATAGTAAAAATTAACCATTAATTTTTACTATATTAAATATAATAGTCTCCGAAACTGGATCAAAGCAAAAATAAAATTGAAAATGGGAACTATAAGAATGTTGAGAAAGTTTATTTATATATTATAAATATTAGCAGGGTTTATAATACAAATTTTAAAAAATTAAAACTACATTTATTTATTTAGTTTATAATTGTAAAAAATAATTAGATAATTAAAAAGTAAAAAAATCAAGATAAGTATTTTCACCATATTAAAATATGGTGAAGTAAAATAAAATTAATTAAAAAGAAACTAATTAATAAAAAAAACGATAATTTTTATATTATTGTTGAGTTCCTATAACTCAGTTGGTAGAGTGTTGGTCAATTATGGCCTAAATGAAGGAAGCAAAGCCTTTGTTATAGTATATAGTTCGGGGAAGCCCCCTAATTACTTAATATAATACGAAGTATATTAGAAATAATATATGAAGAACAGTGTTAATTACACTTATCATATGTATTATATTATTTTAGGGTAATCCCGATGTCAAAAACTAAGTCTGTTATGATAAGGATATGTTTTTGGCGGTAGAGACTGAAAATATGCTAGCATGAAAAGATTAATCATCTTTAATGATTGCTAAAAGAGACAGTCCGTGCCATAGATATCGTAAATCTATGGAATTCACGCTTATGAGCCGAAAGCCGAGGGTTCGAGCCCCTCTAGGAACATATTTACGAAAAATATCGTAAATTCTTTAACTTGATTAAAGTAAAATTTAATTAAGTTTTAAAATTGAATTATTTATATAAAATAATCATAAAATGAAGTTATGTCCTTATTGTAAAAAAGAGGTTATAAAAAAACGAAATAAGTTTTGTAATCGAAGTTGTTCTACATCATATAATAATATTCAACGAACTTTAGAATATAAACAAAATGGTAATACAAAAAAATGTAATACCTGTAAATTGGTATTAGATATTACAAATTTTTATAAAAATGATGGAAAATGTAAGAAATGTTTAAAAGAAACAAGAAAATGTAAACATAAAAACCGAAGAGCAGATTGTAAAAAATGTTCTCCTCAAAATTTCTGCGAACATGGAACAAGAAAGGAGGATTGTTCTAAAGGTGATTGTCATGGAAGTCAAATCTGCGAACATAATCGTAGAAAAAGTGAATGTCATGAAGGTGATTGTCATGGAAGTCGTTTCTGCAAACATAATCAAAGAAAAAATGAATGTCCTAAGTGTGGGGGTTCTAGTTTATGTATTCATTGTAAATATATTCAAGTAAAATCAAGATATGTAGAATCACTTGATAAAAAAGTTAAATGTTGTAGTGGTTGTTTTTATAAATTTTATCCAAATGATGAAATACCAAGACGGTATAAATTAAAACAGCATTATTTTAATGATAAATTAAAAGAAAAATTTGGAAATGATTTTTTACAATATGATCGTAAAATTAATGGTGGTTGTTCTGGAAAAATTCCAGATTGGTTTTTAGATTGTTATACTCATAGTATAATTATTGAATTAGATGAAGAACAACATAAATATACATCTTGTGATGAAAAACGAAATATGGAATTATTTAGAGATTTAGGCAATAGGCCTCTTGTTATAATTCGTATTAATCCTGACAAGTATAAAATTGGTAAAACAAAAAAAATTGGTTGTTTTGATTTTGATGATAAAAATAATATAAAATGTTTAACTGATGAATTTGATATTAGATTTAATAAATTAGTTAAAAATTTGCAATTCTTTATTGATAATCAACCAATAAAAGAATTAACTATTAAGAAATTATTTTTTAATAAAAAAAGTAGTTAAAGAAATATTTATTTAACAATATGTAGAAGTATATATATATAGTTTCGCATATATTAGCCTGAGTGGCGGAGTGGTCTAACGCGTCGGTCTTAAGTACCGATATCTTCGGATGCGCAAGTTCGAATCTTGTCTCAGGCATACATCCCAGTTTTTAGGGATTTTTGAGTGTCGATGGTTAAATTCCATTTACACTCGTGTAAGAAGATATGGTGCAACGGTAGCACATTGGATTCCAGACCCAAAGGTTGGCAGTTCGAATCTGTCTATCTTCATTAAGGTTGAATGGCCGAGTGGTCTAAGGCGATTGTTTCAAGCACAATTATCTTCGGATGCAAGGGTTCGAATCCCTTTTCAACCATTTTATTGTTCGTTTAAATTAAATGAATTAATATATATAATATAGTATATTGTTTGCTTTTACAATATACTATTTATCTGCTTCCATGGCTCAGTTGGCAGAGCGAGTGGCTGTTAACCACTAGGTCACAGGTTCGATCCCTGTTGGAAGCGTAAATCCTACTTAGGATTTAGTTGTAATTAAGTTTACATAAACTCGCCGTAGCTCAGTTGGTAGAGCGGGGGACTGTAATTGGTATAATAGAAATCCCTAGGTCACTAGTTCGAATCTAGTCGGCGAGAAGGAAATTTAATGGGGGGGATTAGCTCAATCGGAAGAGCACTCCGTTTGCAACGGAGAGGCAGAGAGATCGAAACTCTCATTCTCCATATTTTACACTTATCCAAGTGGTTTTGGATACATATCAAGAATACTAATAATATGACTTGCACACCACTATATTTCATCTTACAGAGCATTTTGCCTTGTAAGCGAAATCTCATATTGTTAGTTTATTGAAATTTATCTATTTTTGCCCTTATAGCTCAGTGGCAGAGCACTCCCTTAGTAAGGGAGAGATCGGGAGTTCGATCCTCTCTGAGGGCTGTGTAAAAAGATACACTATAAAGGGCATAGCCCCTTTTTTACCCTCTGAGTGTTATCCCACTCTTAGGGTGTGACACGGGTTGGTTTTTGGTCAATTTTGGTCGCTTGGGATTCAAATCTCATTAGGATACCAATCCCCCCATACAGGTGGTTCTGTATGGGGAGGGGGAATGGTTGAAAAAATAAAACTTACACAAAAAAAAAAAAAATAAAAAAAGTTTTTCAGTGTTTCTGAAATTAGGAGTGTCTATAGACAAAAGTAAGTGTTTATTCCGGCGGAGAATAAAAAAAAAAATTTATAGAAAAAATTTTTGGTATTTTCCAAATTTATAAAAAAAAAAGAATATTATATTCGGTGTTTTCCGAATATAATTAAAAAAAAATTTAATTAAAAAAAATTAATTAAAAAATTAGAAATTCGGTGTTTCGAATTTCTACATATTATTTTATTAAAATAAAAAATCTAATAATCTTAAAAATGTATAAGAGAATGTATTTCTCTTTTTTTTGTATTCGTAAATTTTAGATATAATTTTTGGAATTATATTTCTTTAATACACGAATTTTGGGTGGTCTATTTTTTTTATTAGACCTTATATAAATATATAAATATACTATCTTTAGTTGGTTTAATATAGAATTAACTAAATTGAAAGTCTGTATATGACTAGTTTAAAAACTAGATTTAATTTTTGGAAATTTTATGACACCATGGCCGAGCGGTTAAGGCGATAGATTAGAAATCTATTGAGATTTTCTCGCACAAGTTCGAATCTTGTTGGTGTCGTGGTTATTGGCTATTGGTTACTATTTAGTTTAATTCTAATAGTGCCGATTAAATATGTGTAGATGTGGATACTTGATATATATTTTGATATCATTCAAAATTCTATGAGTGCATTTTCTACAATAATATTTTTGAAAAAGGTCTATCGATGACCTTATATGGTGGTATCCAGATAAAGTATAATTACTATAGTTATAATCTGGAGTTTGTAAATATAATTTTGCATTATTTTTACATAGTTCATACTCACAAGTAGGATATAAGTATTTGTCTATGATACAGATAATATTTATATCTAAAAGTGTTAAATTGTACAATTCTTCTATTATCTTCATTCTATTTAAAATATATGTTTTCTTACTTCACAAAGTAATAAAATACATATAAAATACATATAAACTATTTAAGTATTTTAAATGTTATAAATATGAGAAGAAAGAGTTTATGAAGTTTGTACACCTTACGTATTAAATTTTGTAAAAAAGTAGTGTTGAAATTAATATATTATATATATAATATCGTTGATTTTGACGATGCCCCAATGGCGCAACGGATAGCGCGTTCGACTTCTAATCGAAAGGCTATGGGTTCAAATCCCATTTGGGGTGGTAAAAAAATTTTTACTTAAAATAAAAATTGATTTTGTTTTAAATAAAAGTAAATAAAAGTATATAAATGAATCTTTGTAATCCCAAAATATGTAATTGTGAACAAGGTAGAAAAATAAAATATACTAATATTGATGATATTAATACTTTAATAAATGAATTTACGAGTAATAATCCAAATGTTACTTGTCGTCAAGTACAAATGAATATGGATATTTATGATATATATTATGATTATATTGATGATGAATTATCTAGTTTTCATTTTGGAGAAAAGGATTGGGAAAAACCATTAGAATATTTTTTTAATGGTTATAAAGATGTTGATAATGATTTTGATTTACATGACAATATATTTTGTCATTTTGAAGATTCTGAGGAAATGATAAAGATTTATCATACATATATTCCAACAGGTTATCACGGATATGATAAATATGAATTATTTACAGGACAATTACAAAACAGTATAATAGAAGCAGTACATGACTCATTTTATAAAATGTTATATGATATGTCATTTGAATCAATTCGTTATGTAATAGAATTATTTAATAATAGAATTAAAAATAAAACCTTGTAAAGTAGTCGATTAATCCAAAAACAAAGTTGGTCTATAATTAAAATAAAAATAAAATAGATTATTTTTAATTTGATTATATAAATAATGAGTTGTGATTTATGTGAAGAATGTCAAAGAAAAAGGCAAATTAAATACACTGAAGTTGAAGATATTAATAATCTTATTAATGAGTTTTCGGGAAATATTACAGGAGAAAATAGTATTACTAAAAATGATAGGAAAACGAAAATGTATATGGATATCTATGATTTATATTATGATTATATTGGAGAAAACTTAGTTAATAAGTTTTATGATTTATCCGAAAATTGGAAAGATACTTTAGAATGGTTTGAGGATGAAGATTTGGAAGAAGAAGTATATGAGAATCTTGGAAATAACCAGATTATGATAAATATTTATAATGAATATCTTCCTGTTGATTGTTATGGATTCAATTTATTTGATAGTGATGCAAGGAATAGTATAATAGAAAAAATTCATGATGCGTATTATGAATTAGAGCGGGAAATAATGATTGATATATTTTATGAGATTCAAAAATTATTTAGTAGTAGAATTAAAAATAAAAATTTTTTTAATTTTTTTACCAGCTTAAGTATCCCTGCTTAAGTAAAGAGTAGCCATATATGATACGAAAATAGCAAGTATATTAATCATACTTAGTAATAAGCCATTCATAAATTTTGGGATACTATGTTCTGATCCCATAGCAAATAACATAGCACCAGCAATAATAGGTGGTAAGACAGAAGTTGATATACCTGTACCAATAATAGCAGTTGTAATATCCGCATCATCTGTACAATGTGTTCTTGCTAAAAGAACACCTCCGGCAATAGCAATAAGAACAATAAACCAAAATTCAGTTGTTGGTAAGCCTTTATCTGTTTGAATCAAACTTCCTACTCGTCCTAAAATAGTTTTTGCTTGAGCACTTGCATTTTTATTATCTTCATCTTTTAATGCAATATCAAATGTTTGTCGTAATGTTGGGAAAAATTTATAAAAAATCCAAGCAAGAATTCCTCCGATTAAAATAACTAATCCTATCATTTTAACTAATTGTTCTAAACTAAGGTAAAGAGTTGAATCGTGTCCTCTAAGTAAAGATATTGCTAAATTGATAAGTGGTTTTAAAACAGGTGAAATCAACATACTGCCGATTACAACAGTTTCACTATTCAATGCGAATCCACACGAAGAAATTATAGAAGCGAGAACAACAAAAAGATAATCTTGGATTGTTACTTTATTATGTGAAGTTTTATATAAGCAATTTTTTAAAGTCATTGTTTCTATATATATATATAAAAAAGAAAATATTAAAATTGAGTAATTATATATTTATTTACTAAAAAATAATAAATCATGTCAATTTCACAAAAATCATCCGAATTGTCATATGACAAAGAAGATTGTCTTGAAAATGTAATAAAATCTATTAATATTGGCAAAACATTAGAAGAGGTATTTGATATGTATCCAATTAGTACAAGTGATCATTTAGATTCGGTTAAAAAGGTTATTAACAAATATAAAGAACGAAATTTACAAAACGGATTTTCTAAATATGTAAATAAGAAAGGTGCTTTTGCTGCTTTAGCAGATGAAAAAAGTACATTTATTAGT
>Ga0257107_1000230_pt1 | contig 21520 bp, 20 predicted proteins | sample LP_taG_2_FD_190178 | JGI IMG/M metagenome (GOLD analysis project Ga0257107, IMG submission 190178) | Marine microbial communities from Northeast Subartic Pacific Ocean, Canada - LP_J_2011_P26_500m | ecosystem: Environmental > Aquatic > Marine > Oceanic | place: Canada: Northeast Subartic Pacific...
AAATAACATTACAGAATCTTTTATATCGATTTCCTTTTCTGATAATGCGTCGTTTAGTATTCCAGCAATGATTGGATCAGCGTGTTTAAGTTTTGAATCTAAATTTGTAGTTTCCAAAGTCATCTCCAAAATTCCCTCCTAACATATTTTTCATCATCGGAAAGTTTTTCGATTTTTTCTTTTAGGTTGGGGTCAATCATCTTGATGAACTTTGGATATACTGGAAATCGTGCCTTTAATTCAAAACCCTGTTCTGTACATTTACTTTCTAATGTGTTAATCTGTGGCCAAGCGAATTCTGGGTTAACATAATCCACAGTTATGGGCGATATTCCTCCCCAATCATTTATTCCAACGTCAAGAAAGTCATTGTAGTTATTTGGTGATAGATTTGGTGGGATTTGGATATTCATTTCAGGCAAAATTATTCTTGCCATCGCTACTATTCTCTTAAAATATTGTTGAGGTGTAGATGGATGTTCTTTCATTTTCGTATCCTGTTTTGGCTCAAAGTTTTGCAAAATTACCTCTTGAATGTTTTCAAATTGCTCGTGAAGTGTCTTGATTGTAAAAAGAGAATCAATTATCTCATGCTCATTTTCTCCTATTCCAACCAAAATTCCCGTGGTCATTGGTATTTTTAATTCGCCCGCATTTTTTAAAATCTGAATTCTTGCTTTTGGATCCTTGCTAGGTGCATCACGATGTGGCATTCCTTTTTCTGAAAGTCTGTGGCTAGAGTTTTCTAACATAAGCCCCATGCTGACATTTGTTTTTTTCAGCTCATTCATCTCAGACTTGTTAAGATTTCCAGCATTTGTATGCGGAAACAGTCCTTCAGCTAATACTAATTCAGAGCAGTGAGCTAAATATTCACCAGTGGACGAAAATCCATTTTTTTTAAGCCATATTACAGCATCATCGTATTTTTGCTCTGGACTTTCACCTGTAACAAGCAGTGCTTCTACACATCTGAGTTTTGCCGCTGATTTTGCTAGATTTTTCACGTCGGCAATATTCATCATTGAAAGTTTGGATTCGCCAACTTCCGCCTTGTATGTGCAATAAGAGCATGTATCTCTGCAAAGATTCACAATATTAAAAAAGGCTTTTTTGGAAAAAGAGACTACTTTTCCCTTATGGATATCACGAAGATTACTAGCAACTTTGAAAATTTTTTCTGAATTATATTTTGAATGTGAAAACACTTCACATGCATCATCTTTTGTGATTTTTTTACCGTCTAAAACCTGGTTTAATGCTTCAAAATCAAATTCTAATCTACTCAACAGAAATGATGCTTGACTTCAAGTATTTATTTTTGATTACAGATCTGGTCTTTCAATTAATGTTAAAATTATATGCATTAATTCACCATCCCTAAGTACACCCAAAATCATTTCGTCTCCAATGGATTTTTCCTCTTGTAAGTGAATTAGAATATCACTAATTTTTCTTACTTCCTTGCTGTCGACTGAAACGATAATGTCTCCATCTGCAGGGTATTCCTTATTATTGATTATTTTTATTTCTGTGACTCCATTTAACCCAGCTATTTCTGCCGGACTACCAGGTACAACAGTGATTATTAAGAATCCTTTTGCTTGATCTAGATTACGAATTTTAGCTAGTTCGGGATCAATATCTTTACCAGAAATACCAATCCATGGATGGGAGTATTTTCCCTCTTCGATTAAAACAGGAACCACTTTTAGGATTGTATTAGAAGGAACCGCAAATCCAATTCCAGCGGATTGTCCAGTTCCAGATTGAATTGCAGTGTTGATTCCCATAACTTGTCCATTCATATTCAATAATGGACCACCAGAATTTCCTGGGTTTATTGCAGCATCAGTTTGAATCACATTGGGAATTGAAAATCCTGTATCTTGAGAAGGCAATAATCGTCCTATCTGGCTTACTATTCCTGAAGTCATCGAGCCGGAAAGACCAAATGGATTACCAATTGCTGCCACTTGTTCACCAACTTTGAGTGTAGAAGAGTTACCAATTTGCAAAGGATGCAAGTAACGTGGTCTCTCTTCAACCTTGATAACTGCTATATCAGTAAATTTGTCTGAGCCTACCAACTGTGCATGGTATTGACTCCCATCTAGAAATGTTATCGTTATATTACTAGCACCATCGATTACATGCGCATTTGTTATGATGTGTCCTGAATCATCAAAAACAAAACCTGAGCCTAGGGTAGTACCTGCTTCTTGAAATGAGTTAATGTTGTCCACATCAATTCTTACCACACCACTTTCAGATTTTTCAAATAACTCCACAAGTGTGAGATTCTTTTTTGTTGAAAGTGTTGTTTCATCACCAAATTTTGTAACATCATGTCCGTTTGAAATAATCAAATCAGAAGTTGATATTTCTTCAGCAGGCATCAAAATAAATGCAAAAATCAATATCATTGCAGCAGCTCCAGTTACTCCGCCTACAATCAATCCATATTTTGTCAAGTGTGTATCTCCTCAAGTTTTCGACTATAAATTATGCTATACATTAATCGATTTTTGAATTTGGTTCTTCATATAATATGTCCTACCCCTCCATGATACCGCATGTTTACTAGTAGCTTGAATCAAACCTGCAAAAAAACCACAAACTACAATCAAGCATCCAATAGGCACAAATAATGAATACTTTATTCCTGAGCCTACGCCCTTTGTAGCATCTAATATTCCTCCTATGTATACCAGTACAGATGCAATAGCAGATATAATAAAAATAACTGATGATGAAGTTTCTATACTAAGAAAAATTGCTGAATACACAAATAACGGAAATGGCATAAAAAGTAAAAACAAAACCGCAAAAGAACTTCCTATTGCAATTTTTGCATTTTGCAGGTAAAGCGGTATCATGAGTCTTTTCAGTGCGTTCCACAGGGTAGAATAATCTCTTGCCCAAACTGCATCTACAAGGTGCTGTCCGTCAACCATTCGCATTTTAAAGCCAGACTCTTTAACTTTTTTCCCTAACGCACCATCTTCAATAAGTTCCTCCTTTACACCTTCATGTGTTCCTACTGAATCATATGTTGATTTTTTGATAATGAAAAAACTCCCAAAAAAATATCCTGTGTTTTTTGCTGTATCATTAACACGTAAAGCAGAAAATCGTGTATGTAAAAATATAGAAATAATTGGAAGTGTAATTTTAGTTATTGAATCTAAACATAACATTTTTGGAATAACTGTTAATGCATCAAGTTTTAATGATAATAAATGAGATACAGCCAGTGATATTACGGAAGTTGCATGCTTAGTATCAGAGTCAGTAAATAATAATAAATCACCGGTAGCCTTTTTGTATCCTTCCATACATGCCCAATTTTTTCCTACACATTCTTCTGGTTTTGGTCTTGCATCTACATAGATTATTTTCGAAAATTCTTTAGCATATTTTTTGCCTATTGCTCCAGTTGAATCATCTGACGAGTCATTAATTACTATGATTTCATAATTAGTGTAATCTTGACTTAAGAGAGAATCAAGACATTTACCAATAAATTTTTCCTCATTTCTGGCGGGTAAAATTATAGATACTTTAGGACTCCCATGTTCTTTTTTTTTAAATTTATCCAAAAATGGTGTTTCTTGGAATGTTCTAAACATAGATCTGATTAAAAAAATCCATGTTGCTGATACGGCGATTAAAATTGCTACAAATATGTAATTGAAGATATCTAGTGCAAGATTCATAAATTATTTACTCTCAGCTTCTAGTTTTATAGATTCAAGTGCTTTCTCTGTTCCATTTTTGATGTGTTTCTTTATCATACCCGTAAACACGCCAGCTAGACCAGACATTTTAATGTCCCAATTGGCTTCAAGTGTTAATTTATTTTCCTTGGATTTGAGGCTTAATGTTTTTGAACCTTTAATGATTCCTTCAGTAAATTCAGCGTGAATTTTTTCTTTTGGCAACAATGTAATTTTTTGCATGCATTTAGAATCCCTGAACGCAATAATGATTTCTCTAGTTATCACATTGCCATCTTTTGATATAGTCCTCGTTTCCTTAGTACCTCTCCAAAATTTTGGTTCATTATCAAGATCCGAAATTATGTTCCAAACAGTATCTACAGAAGCGGTGATGTCAATAGATGTGTTTATTTCTGCCATATTGTTTATAGTGTTTTTCAAAATATTAGTCTTTGATTTCGAAATTCATTTTAAACCGGTTGACGGAGGAAAGTCATGTCTGTTAGTTATGATGATTTTAAGAAATTAGACATACGAGTTGGAAGCATACTAGAAGTGGAAAAAATTCCAGGTAAAACAAGAATCATCAAAGGTGTTGTTGATCTTGGCAAGGAAACGCGGAATGTGATTATAGGCGGTGCTGAGTTTTATGAGCCACAAGATTTGGTTGGTAAAACTGTAATTGTTATTGCTAACTTGGAAACAAAGAAGATTGCTGGAGTAGAATCAAATGCTATGCTCTTAGCTGCTGACGTAGATGATAAACCATTTTGGTTAACTGTAGATAGTAATGTGCCAGCTGGAACGGAAATCAAGTAGCAAATCTTTTAATTTGATCGAAGATTCGATTTGTTTGTGGATTTTAGTGATTTAGATATACTTGATGAATTTTTTGGGATGGGCGATGATTCAAATCCACTTATGATGCTAATTTGGATTCTTCCAATAATTCTTTTTGTGTTTTATGGTCAGCGAATACAACTAATTATTACATCAAGTGATATTAAAAAAAAACTTGGCCAACTAGAACAATTTAGAAATGATTCAAGAAGTGAACTGTTCGAATACATTAAAAAAGATTTAGCAGTTAAAGATGACGTAACCCAAAAATTTGATAGAATATTTGATTACTTTACTATCATGCCGATAGACATCGACCCAAACGGTATAATTCCTAAGATTCATCGTCTAATACGTTCACGGGAAGATACTACCAGAAAACAAATCCAGTCATTATTACCTGAAATTGACACAATGGAGATTACAAAGATTCAAACTCTGCTGGAAATCGTTGCACATCTACAACTTTTACATAAAGTTGTAAGACATCTATTTTTAACGGCAAAAAAACAAAATAACTATCCTTTGATATTGCCACTGCAGATGATGTTGCCATTTATCATGGAGCAAGCTGAAGCACTCAATGATGCAGTCCCAGCATTTAAACATGGAAAACCAATCGGTGATGGAATTGGTCCACTTGTAGTAAGTGAAATGATGCTTGATACAAAAAAACAAAAAGTGGAATTTGAAACTGTTTACAGCGAATCAGAATTTGATGGAAGAAAATTAATCCTACTCAAGGCTGAAGGACCATTTGCTACTGTTGGAAGACCAGCTGAGGCTGCTGAATTACTTGTTGAAAAATACAAGCCTAATGTTATTGTGATGATTGATGCTGCACTAAAACTGGAGGGTGAAGATTCAGGAACTGTGTCCCAAGGATTTGGGGCTGCAATTGGTGGATTTGGAACAGACAGATTTAAGATCGAGGATCTTGCCACAAAATTTGACATTCCTATTTTTTCAATTGTTGTAAAACAATCAGTGAAAGAAGCAATAACTCTTATGAAAGCAAAAATAACAGGTCAAGTTGAAAACGTCAAAACCCAAGTTCATGAAATGATCATTGATAATACTAGCAGTGGTCAAACTGTACTTGTTATAGGTGTGGGAAACACTTTGGGAGTATCTCAGTAATATTATCCCATAGTAGTTATTGTAACGCCAGTTTTGGTTGGAATAAACGTGTGTTCTGCCTGTGCAACTGTTTTACCATTAGCCTCAACAAGTATGGCATATGCGTGAACCACTTTATTTCTGACTAAAATTTCTAGTAGTTCTCTTGCTTCTTTTTCTTCCCATTCTTTAACAAGCCATCTTAATGCAAATGGTAACATGTTAAAGTTATTCCAGATATATTCTACCAATCTATCTGCCTTTTCACTCTTAGTTTTTTTTCTTGAAACCAAAGCATAGATGTTTTTAATTTTACCATTACGTACAAAACCCAAAGCATTTTTAGTCGTAACAAATGGTTCACATGCAAATGCCTCATTTTCCGGAAACGCAAATGAGCCTATTGTCCACATATTTGGAACAGTTTTACCAGCATGGATTGTATATTGTTCAAGTGAGTGACCACTCAGGTTAGCAATTGGTTTTAATCCTGCATTCATTATCGTACTTTGAATTTTTCTTCCAACATCCTTTGATTTTACACCAACCTTGATCATGGACATTGCATCTTGTAGCGCATTTTCTGCCGCTTGAACAAGAGAATCGTATTGTGGATCATAATTTACCGTTACTGCAGTATCTGCAATATATCCATTGATCTGTGCTCCGAGATCAATTTTAATCATATCTGTATCTGAAACTGTTTTGGGATCATTTGGTTCAGCAGTATAATGTGCCGCAATTTCATTTAGACTTGTGTTTACAGGAAATGCACATTTAGCACCTCTTTTAATAATTTCTGATTCTACATATTCACAAATATCCTCTAAAGTAGAACCAATCCAATTTTTTCTACGGGTGTTTTCCCTTACTTCCCCAGCTATACTTCCAGCCTTTAGATAATCTTCAATCTGCAATATGTTATCTCATTTTTTAAGTTATTAAAATCATACATTAATAGGAGCTTTACAGGATCATTTTTCTTTTGGAAGGATCTGTTAGTTGGCATTGTTACTTTTTTTACACGATATAGTATCTATAGCTTAAATTGGGTGGAAAATTTTGTCACATAGAGGGAACGTGGTCTAGCTTGGTATGATTCGGGCTTTGGGTGCCTGAGGTCGCAGGTTCAAATCCTGTCGTTCCCATTATCCTTTTATCAAAATCAAACTCATGCATTATTATGAACATACAGATATTGATGTTAAAGCAAGATGATCCAAAAAAATGCACTGCCGAAAAATTAGTAAAATTCGGACTTGCAAAACCTATTAAACAAATATCTTCTCGTGCACTTGTATTAGATCCATTTTCAAAAAAAACATTGTTGAAATCAGATAAAAAACTTTTTAGTTCTATCATTGGCATTGATTGCTCTTGGAATCTTACTGATACTGTATTCAACAAAAAATTATCTGGTATACGTAGAAAACTTCCACCATTATTAGCTGGTAATCCCGTTAACTATTCCAAATTAAATAAATTGACTACTGTAGAGGCATTGGCTGCCGCAGTTTACATAATGGGTGATTTCACCGTAGCATCTTCACTGCTTGACAAATTCAAGTGGGGTCACACATTTTATACACTAAATGAAAACCTCCTAAACGATTACTCTAAAGCAGAATCGGAATCTGATGTTCTTAAAATTTGTAATGAATATAGCCTTCCTGTATCTGCAATCGTTGATATTTGATTAATAGTCATAACAACTACAGATTTATTCAAGTGTAATTCAGTCGGTTCGATAATGAGTACTGAAACAAATTCATCTGGACTAATTCGAAGTCTTTCACTTTCACAGGCAATAATGATAGGTGTTGCCTCAATGATCGGTGGGGCAATCTTCGTACTAGTAGGACCAGGTATTGATGCAGCTGGACCTGCTCTAATAATTGCATTTACTCTTAATGGAGTTATCACCGTTTTTACCGCATTGACTTATGCTGAACTTGGTTCCGCATTACCTGCCACAGGTGGAGGTTACAAATGGGTAAGAGAAGGGCTTCCTAGACCAAATTCATATCTGAGCGGTTGGATGGCGTGGTTCGCACATACAATCGCAGGTAGTCTGTATGCTGTTGCATTTGGAACGTTTCTTGGACATTTGTTAAAGTCTGCTGAAATAATAGACGGTGCGTCAGGATTACCACTAGAAAAAATCTTCGCAGCAATTGCAATTATTGGATTTGCTTATGTAAATATTAGAGGTTCTTCACATACAGGAAAAGTAGGAAGTGCAATTACATTTTCTCAATTAGCTATTATTGGAATCTTGATCATTGCGGCTCTTGTTGCTATGGCATTTTTTAACCCTAACTGGCCTGATAATTTCCAAGACTTTTTTCCTAACGGTACAATGGGGCTAGTACTTGCAATGGGTTTAACATTCATTGCATTTGAAGGCTATGAAATAATTGCGCAAGCTGGCGATGAGATTAAAAAACCGAAAAAAAATATTCCTAAAGCCATTTTAATTTCCTTAGGAATTGTAATTTCCATTTACGTTCTATTTGCTTTCGTCTTTATTGGAGGCTTAAACCCTATGCAGTTGGGACAACCTGCTTGGGAATTCATTGGAGGATATGGTGAGCTTGGAATTATTCAAGCTGCTGAATACTATCTTCCATATGGAGCTCTAATTGTACTGGCTGGGGGTTTTGTATCAACACTTGCAGCACTAAATGCAACAACATTCGCTGCAAGTCGTGTATCTTTTGCCATGGGAAGAAATCATGATCTACCACCAATTTTTAATCGCTTACACAAAAAATATCGTACACCATTCATTTCCACAATTTTTTCCGCCGTTGTTATGCTAGTTTTAGCCATGTCATTTGATCTGACAATGATTGCACTTGCCGCCAGTGTCATGTTTTTATTTTTATTCGCACAGGTTAATGCAGCTTGTATTACCATACGAAGACTTTCCAAAGAAAAAAAATTAGTCTATGGTTTTAAAACACCATTATTTCCCCTAGTTCCAGTTGTTGGTTTTGCTCTAGTTTCTATCTTGGCTGTTTATCTATTATTCTCACAGCCGCTCAGCTGGTTAATTGCTATCATTTGGATTATCGCAGGTTTTCTGATTTACAAATTTTATACGTCAAAGAAAGAGAAGGAACATCATGCGCCACTTATATTCAATCAATTACCTCTAGAAAGAAAAGAGTATAGAATTTTAGTTATTTTTAAGAAACAAACAGCCAGTAAACTCGTCAAACTTGCTGAGGCAATAGCTGATCAGAAAGATGGTGAAATATCTTTTCTTAATGTTATAACTGTTCCAAAACAAACTCCTTTGCCTTTTGCAAATAAATCTGGTGAAACTGGCATCGATGTGTTTGATAAATTTAAGAAATCAATCTCTCATTCAATACGGCATAGATACATGGTTAGACTTTGCCATGATCCTACAGAAGCAATTCTGGCTACAGCAGAGGAGCAGAGTGTTAACACGTTAATAGTTGATTTTTCATTTTTGCGTAATAATAGAAAATTACTATCATTGTCTACATGTGATATAATCGGGGTTAAAACAAGAAAAAATTTCACTAGTGATATTTCCAATCTAATTGTTTCATATGACAGTGGGCGTCACTCAAATCTGGGACTTGAAATTGCAGCTGCAATATCAAAACAATGTCAAAGTAAAATCAGAATTGTTCGTGGTATAAATCAGCCAGCTAAAACTGAAACTGAAATCGTTAATAAAATCAATGATGTGATGTATAGTCTTGATATAAAAAAGATACAATTTGAAAAGGTAACGCCAAAAACAAAAAATATGCTGGTATCATCTGAACTCTTGAAAAATTTTAATAGAACCAAAACCGGCATTGTGATTTTGGGTGCAGGTAATCAGGCTGATACAGCTTTTAGTCCAAAAACACTAGAATTAGTAGATAAATCAAAAAAGACAACTATTATTGTGCGTAATCATCTATTCTCAGAATTTCATGCTAGATCATTTTGGAATATATTTACACAGATATTAAAACAAAACAAGCATCTTTACCGTGTGTACATCGAGTGTTTAGCATTTGCATATATGATTAAACCTAAGAAGAAGATTGAAAAGTATAACGAAGATTACTTTGAATCTAGATTATAAGCAATGTTGAAATTACCTATCCTTTAATCAAAATCAAGTGTGAGCTAGTGGACGAAACGCTGCTACGGCAGAGGAAACTCCTCCCTTCATACAGGATATGTGATCTGTAGATAGATAGTCAGAGATGGCTGGCAACGGAACAGAAAAAAATCCCATCTGGAGTACAGTGATGGTACTGCCTGAGGTTCCCAGAGACGGAATGAAATTCTGCCCCACATGAAGCAAGGTCAAACAGAACCATAGGTGCCTGTAACAGGTTCAGGTAGACCGCAAAGCGAAATATCGTTTAGAACAGAAGGAGGGTTACGGCTAGCACTCACTTATTCATTTGGTTTGAAGCCTTTTGGCATAGCGCCTTTTTTACTTGTTGATTCTGATTTTTCCTCAACTTGTGGTTTGTCATCATAGTAGCTTCTATGTTGTTCATAATCATCTCCACCCTTTAGATGTGCTTCACCCCTAACTGTTTGGTATCCACCAGAGCTTGCACTTGTTTGTACACCAGTAAGTTGTGTTGGGTCAATACCAGTTTGTTGATAATGTCCTTTCTCTTTTGATAGTTTTCTTTTACTCATCAACATCATTGCTACACCACCTATTGCTGCCATGCCGGCCATTCCATATAGGATAAACGCAGGGAATTCTCCACTTGATGTTGATGCGTATCCTTCAGGCGCATTTGGTGTTACACCAAAAATTTCTGAATCACCCAAAGTATCTCTGTTTGCGAATCCAAGTATGTCTATACTTGCATTAGCAGAAGATTCTACAGATTTTATTACGTACACTTTGTCACTGTTGAATGTAACTTCGTGTATTTGTTCTCTAATCAATCCCTCTCGGAGGCTACTTTCTCCCATTGTAAATGAGGAAAGTACGCTACCTGTTTGAAATCCATATTGTGCTGCATCTACACCTATTCCAGTAGGATCAAATAAAAAGTGCCAGTTTCCAATTGGTTGTTCTTTTATCCCGTCTCCATCCATCAATCGAGTAGTAAGAAGTTCGCCTGACTCACCGGCTTGCATTGCTAATCCCATCGATGGAATGAAAGTTTGAATAGCAGAAATTGGTAAGTTGATTTCAACGTCACCATGTATTGGTGTAGTGATCACAACTGGTCCAAGAGCTCCAAACCCTCTCCAGTCTACGTCTATTAGCGTTGGTGCATTACCACTACCTTCTTTAATTATAAAACCCTTAATCGTTGGCTTTAACACAATTTTATAGTCTATTGATGCACTTTCACTTCTTCCAGTTATAGTTACAAGATAATCTAAATCCATTTCAGTAATTTGTGCTTGACTGCCCTTTGATGCCATATACGAATTCAAATTTCCAATAAGTGAAGTCATGCCAACAGTATCTGAACTTGCACTAAATGCTATTTTATCACTTTTTCCAACTAACGCATCAGCCAACTTTCCACCCTGTGAATAATCAAAAGTAATTGATCTTTGGTATGTCATCTTAGCAACTGCAATACCTGCATCAGGATCTATTGTGATATCTAACTGAGATGATGCAAATACTGGGGTTAAACCACTAATAGCAATAATAGCAGTCAGAAAAAGCATTATGCTTACTTTAATACCAGTCATAAAACTTCACATATTTTTTCATTAATTAACTTTATTGAAAAACCACAAAAAATATACAGTGAAAAAGTAATATTGGTAGTCATGTTTTCATTATAACGTTCTAAGAGAAAAAATGATAACAATACTTGCTGGTGGTACGGGATCTGTCAAACTTGTAAGGGGACTTGCCTCTCAAAGGTCTGACGTTAACGTAATATCAAATGTAGGAGATGACTATTGGCTTTATGGTATGTATATCTGCCCAGATATTGACACAATTATTTACGGATTAGCTGATTTGCTAGATCAGGATAAAGGTTGGGGTATTAAAAAAGACACATTTGGATTTTTAAGACAAATGGAGATTTTTGGTGAAGATACATGGTTTAGGATTGGTGATAGAGACACTGCTACACATCTTACTAGAACTAACATGCTGAAAAATGGAAAAAGTCTAAGTACTATCACCAGGTGGATGTGTGAAAAATTTGCAATCGAGCCTAAAATTATCCCAATTACTGATAATTCGGTAGCAACTAGAATTACAACAAATAAGGGTAAACTACATCTGCAAGAATACTGGGTCAAATATCGTGGAATGGATCCAGTAGAAGGCATTGAATACGAGGGCATAGAAAAAGCTCGTCCTAATCCTGAAGCTATAAGTGCAATACATGATTCTGAACTTGTAATTATAGCTCCTGGTAATCCTTTAACCAGTTTAGGTCCAATGTTGGCGATGAAAGCAATCAAAAAAGAATTAAGCAAAAATAAACGCAAAGTTGTAGCGGTAAGCCCAATCATTGGAGATAAGGCAGTTAGTGGACCTGCTGCGAAATATATGGAGGCAGCTGGTATTGAAGTTTCAGCATATGGTATTGCAAAATTTTATGCGGAAGTTTGCACTAAATTAGTTATAGATACCAAAGATCGTATGCAAACAAAAAAAATTGAATCATTGAACTTGAGTGTATATGATACTAAAATAAAAATGACAAACAAAAAAGATGAAGATGCACTTGCATCGTTTATACTAAAACAAATACGTATCTAGTTTGAAAACATGTGCAATAATACCGGTAAAGACTTTTGACATAGCCAAAACAAGATTAAAACTTTCTAAAACTCGTAAAGAAGAAATATGTAAAGCAATGCTTGAAGAAGTATTAAACACAGTATCAAATTCTCAACTCATTGATAAAATAATCCTAGTGTCAAAAGATGAAATAGCACTTAAACTTGGTAAACAGTTTAACACTGCAGAAATTTTTGATGATGAATCAGGTGTTAATCATGCTGTATATTTAGCGGATCAATACATTTTGGATAATAAGTATGACCGTTCTGTTATCTTTCCTCAGGATATACCGATGATGAGATCTTCTGACATAGATGATCTATTGGGTTTTAGTGAATCCAAAAATTCTATAATAATTGTTCCATCCAGACAATTGAATGGAACTAATGCATTAGTGAGATATTCTATCAATGCAATGAAAACGCAATATGATAGAGGCAGTTATGTATTTCAATTAGATGCTGCAAAAGCAGTATCTCAAAATGTATCGATTGCATTAATTCGTCGAATAATGTTGGATATAGATGACGAGCATGATCTTACATTTATGTTAAATCAAAATGAAAAACCAGATTTTTGTAAAAGAATTAGTAATATTTGATATTATTATTTTTTCTTTCTTTTTCTTCTGATTGATATAATTATTCCAACTATTATTGCTCCAATAATTATTGAAAGTATTCCAACATATGAGGTATCTACAGTTTCACTTTCAATTTGTAAAATGGGAACGTCTGGAAGAGTTGCTTGTCCATCAACCACGAGAAAGCTAGTAGTGTAGTTGTCAGGTCTCAATGCCTCATCTGATGACGCAAAGATCTTTAGTGTATTTGCTCCAATATCAAGGCGTGATGCCTCTTGGTGCGTAATCATAATTTCATATGTATTGTTATTAGCATCTGAAACGAAAGATGTGTTATATCCTGATGCAATTGTCTCACTTTTAGAATTTGTGACAAAATAATGAATCTTGGATGAATCCATCGCCTGAACTTGGATGGTAAACGGTTTTCCCAAGCTTACAACATCTGAAATTTCAACACCAGTGATTTTTGGAAATTTAATCTGTTCAAATTCTTCCCACTTACCAGATTCGAATGGATATCCAATTGAATCAAACGACTTGATGGTTATTGTCCTTGATTCTGGCGAATAGTTATCAAGATAAAACGGACCGTTACTAATCACACCGTGATTGTTTTGCTCAATCCATTCTATTGCTGCGTCATAACGCCCCTCAAAATATTGCCAATCATATTGAGAATCTTCTAATGAGGGTGGGACATAGCCAGTTTCTTTGAATTCTGTAAGATATTGCTGTATGATCATTGAGTCATTTGGAACTATGAGTGAAAGCCAGTTTACACTTTTACTGATTGACCCCGAGCGCGAAAATGAAACCTTACCGTCAAGTACAGCCTGCTCCGAGGCTGCCATAATCTCCCAAGGCATACTGCTCCAAGGTGTTGACCATGCAGCGATTTCAGCTTCATCAAAGTGCCAATAATTAGCATAAATTTCAACTGTGTCATTATCAATCTGTTTTATTCCAACCAATGTCTTTGCGTTCTGTGCTGCTTGTGGTGAAAATTCAGAATCATATGTCCTATCGTTTTGATGCTGCTCAGAACCCCATTCTAATAAAAAATACATGGAATACAATATGTCATTCATGTCCATGCTTTGTTCATGGTGCCAGTTGCCAAGGATAAGATCATATGTAATTTTACTTGTGGCTTCTTGACCAACTCCCACTTTTTTCCAACTTTGGTTTGCCATATCCCAGATAATTGCATCCTCGGGAACTGTGAGCTTAGCATCATTGCCAAGATTTTCAACCTGCCACTCAGTTCTTATTGGAATTGTCTTACCGGTAAACGGATGGCTGAAAACACCTGGATCATGAAGATTTAGCCATATTTGATTGCTGTATACATCACTAAATCCACCAATCGGATTCCATGATCCTTGATAGATTTGTTTCACACCAATCGTCAACATACCAGTGTCAGATTTTACGTTAATTGGTGTAAACCTAGTTGGAACACCAGCACCAAGAGCATTGATAACACCATCAACGCTATCGTTTGCAACATACTGGTCTGTCTTACTAGCAAGAAATATTCTAACAGATTCATTAACTCCTTCCTTTGTTGCATCCTCTATTAGCGAAATCCTTTCTTCTGCAGATTCAAAATCACTTACATAGATTTTTTTTGTTATAGAATCAAGATAGTCATTTTTGTAATTCCAGTAACTTGGATCATTATTTCCTGGCATGTTAGAAAACCATGGGGAGTACATTTGCGCAAGCCCAACAGAGTCATACTTTGCAAATCCTGAGCTTCCCCAGCCTTCAGTATACAGATGCCATTTTTGATCTGCCGGATCTGAACCATATACAACAACAAATGCCTTGTTAAGATCCCCAAAATCCTTGTTTACTTTAAAACCAATTTTTTCAAGTTCTGAGGATAGAATCTCTCCTATGGATTTTCTAACTGGATCATCACTTCTAATGAAAAACGTAATTTCAATCTGTTTTCCATCGTGATGCCAAACACCATCAATTTTTTCAGCGCCCACTTTTTCCAGTTCCACGGTAATTAGCTGGTTTGCTAGGGATGGATTGTATTTGAAATGAAATGATTCAAGCTCATCAATTATTGAAAGATAGTCAGCTGTAAATGCTCCATAATTTGAAATCATGGTTCTGCCATAACCTCCAATAAGCTCGTTTACAATAAACTTCTTATCCATCAGATAGTTTAGTGCAAATCTTATCTCCTTAATTGAAAATGGATTAAAAGATTCAGAAACTGAAGGGTTTACTAGTATGCTATATGACCCACCGGTAGATTCGAAAACCTGAATGCCCTCTCTGGCCTTTTCTGTATCAATTCTATCTGAGGAAACCCGAAAGTAGTATATGTCAAGGTTACCATTACGAACTTCCTCAAGGGCAGTATTTTCATCCAAATATTGGATAAACTGAATCTGATCTACAAATGTGCCCTTTTCTGCAAATGCTACAGGAAACACAATCAGCGCTAGTATGGCAACTAGCAAAAATTTCATGTCAGTCATAGTATATCATCATAATTTAAAGTTCATTTATACTAAAAAAAACTATAAGATTTTAAAATCAAAAAATAAGCAGTTTTTTAGTTGAACGCAAAATTACTTGTGCAAGGAATTACTGGTGTGATACCTGGCGGTATATCCATAGAAGATTTTGCAGCGATTATAGGTATCAATAAAAACACGGCGGAAAAAATTCTTGATATATTAATTCAAAATGGAATTGGTAAAACTATTGGAAACTTGGTAAATTTTGATAGTGGTGATAAGATTAGAACAGCACTACTTGCCATAAAGAACGGTATACCTATTGAGGAAGTTTCACGGCATATTGATTGGAAAGATTTTGAAGGATTGGTAGCTGAAATACTTGATTCAAATCACTTTGATGTCTTACGTAATTTTAGAATGACAAAACCCACAATGGAAATAGATGTTGTAGGTGTACGTCTTGGAATAGCACTTCTCATTGATTGTAAGCACTGGAAAAGACTAAGCCATTCTGCACTTGAGACAATTGTTGTAAAGCAGGTAGAACGCGTAAAACATTATGTGTCAAGCTCAAAAGATGTGATTGCCGTACCAGTTATTGTCACATTATACCAGGAAGAAACAAGTTTTATCAATAGAGTTCCAATTGTGCCAATTTTACAGTTTTCTTCATTTGTCGATGAGTTTTATGGTAGCTTGGAAGAAATCAAAACCATAGAAAAATAGACAGTAAAAATATACCAGCACAGCCAGTCATGAACACCTTTGTAATTCTTAATGAAGTATCAAGTGCCCTGGAAAGATGTTCAAATATTCCTGAACCCATGACTCTTACATTTGATTGATTTTCTAAAATTTCAAATTTACCCGTAACAATATTTTTTTCCGCCTCTCTTGCAATAGACAGACACCAGTTTGCTAATGTTTCTGGCTTGGTAATAAATCCTAATTGGTAGTAACCATTTCTGTTTCTTACACCCATTGTTGTAAAATGAGTATCAGAAGTAAACATTTCAACTAGTTCATATCCATTGTTTTGTAGATGCACTACAATTTTTTCGCGTATGCCATTTTCTATGTTATTAGCATCAGCCCAACACAAAAAGTACTTCTTTTGAGCAAATGCAAGACATAGTACTCCTATACCACCGCCAGCGAGATCACCCGTTTGTATATTCATATCTTTTGAGTTAGCATAACCATATTGAAGAGGATGACCTGTTTTTGTGATAAGAATATCAAGTACAGATTTTGCAGCTGATAACATATCATGTGAGTCATCCCGTGATAACTCACCACCCATAGCATTGTGAGTGTCAACAACAAACACATTCTGAAAATTACGATTTTTCGCTATTTGTTCAATCTCGGTCTTTATGAAGAGTGGAACATCTTCCATACCATGTGGTGATAAGGAAAGAAACAAAATTGCTGTTGTATCAAAGCGTATACCCACAACACGCGCCTTGTTGATCTGTGCAGTGACAGGTTCTGTACATGTAAGACCTTTTGTTGAAACTGAACTCTGTAACAGTCCATCTAGATATGTTTTCACATCATGTTGTGATGGTAGATTAAGTGAATGATCCGACACACTATGCAACACCATTGCAGATGAATTCATGGTTTTATAGATTTGATGAGGTATATCACTTCCACCAACTGGGTGAAATGGACCAGGATGAATGTCTGGAAGTATCATGCGAAAATCATTTTTGGTGTCATCCGTATGGAAGCGTATTTGAGATGTGGAAATTTGTAATGGTTTTGATGTCTCAAGAATTATTGATTCCATTTCACTTGGATCACTTTGTGATACTGACTGTAGATATGCCTGTAACAACTTATGTGTACTTTTTATTCCCGGCAGTCCAGTTCTATTTGTAAAATAAGACCAAAAAACGGCAACAGTTAGAAACACAATTCCAAATACTAAAGTTTCCACATTGTATAGAACAGACCACATATCAACTGGGATTAGAACAAGAAACATTGCTAGAGGTTGAACAAAGCATACCATACATGATTTTTTTAAACTGACGCCAAGTGAGGTGGTCATAATCCCAATTCTAAAACTGGAAAAAATGAACATGCCAATTGCGATGTAAAACAAAGAGAGTTCTTTTGAGATTATCATAGCTCCTAAAATTCCAGAAACCACAGTAATTAGCCATAACACACTTCCAAAAAATGACATATGTAGTGATTTTGAATACTCTTTGTGTTTTGTAAAACGTGAATCAACATATTGCGTTACAAGTAAGACAATAATTACTGCAGGAAGATGATAAAGTATTTCATAATTTGGAATATAGTTGTTGAATGCGAGTGCTGCTATTATAGATGCTATCCCAATGGATGCAAACAGTGAAACGTAAAACGATGATGGGTTTATCAGTGTAAACGAATATCTCCTGTGAATATTCTCAATATCGTTATTATCTGACATGGTATTTACGGAACTAGAAAGAATTCTAATGCCCATGAAATCACAATAACACTTATCGGCATAGAAATGGCAATTCTTGGATCAACCTTAACTCCTTTTGTTTCTTCCTCAAAAAACCTCAATAATCCAGCACTGGATGCAGGAAGTGGAGAGTTTTTCTTATCAGCCATATCTATTTTTCAGATTTAAGGTAAAAATAAAAACTTTTGTTATTTTTCCTTTAATTTTGCTATAACTGCTAATAATCCATCTATAGATTTTATCAATTCCTGCTGTATAGCAGGTTTATCTTCGTTTTCAAGCTGCTTAGATAATTTTTCCAGCTTTTTCTCAAGCGTGTTTAGGACACCAGTAGATTTTCTCTCTCTGGTTTGTTTCTTGATCTGTTTTTGATCAGGCTCTTTCCCACAATTTATGCATAATGCATTACCATCTTTTATAATTCTCACACCCTTACAATATGGACAGGGTTCACTCATAATGGTGGCACCATTTATGACCATCTTAGCTGCTTTTTGTATGAGATCTTTAGACATGATATGTAATTATATTGGTTTTTTAAAAAATTATAGAATTTATAATTATACTTTTACTTCATGTTCCAACAAGGCTTAATAGTATTAAACACTAACAGATTTTTAACTAATGGCGGAAATTTGTAGTACATGTGGACTTCCTAATGATCTATGCGCCTGTGGTGAACTTGATAAAGATAATACTCATATCATAATACGTTTAGAGACTCGACGTTTTAGAAAAAAAGGAACCATGATTGAAGGACTTGATCCTAAGGTTAACAATCTAGAAAGTGTTGCAAAAGAACTGAAAAAAAAATATGCTTGTGGCGGTACTGCAAAAAACGACTATGTGTTTTTACAAGGTGACCATAGGGATACAATTAAGGAAACACTGGTAAAGCTTGGTTTTGCTGAGGAATCAATAGATCTTCATTAGAAAAAAAGTGTCAGTACAACACAGAATTTTACAAGTATTAGGAATACCACACGGTGCTTTAATCTCAGTAATATTTTGCATGATGATTTTGTCATTCCCTGTTGGCGTGTATGTAGTTTTTAATTCGGAAATTGGTGATGATATTACCTATGAATATCCAATGGATAGTTTGGGTCTTTTTCTTGCGGGAATAGGATTTGATGTCCCAGTAGAATTTGAGTTAGGTGATGGCTTTATCGTAATATGGTGTACTTTTTTGGTTTTGTTCACCGTTGCAATGTTTGGTCCAAAGAAAAATTTTGTTAATGTCATACAGTCAATAATTTCTGAAGGAAAATATAGGACTCAAGATAACTACATGGTTGTAACCGTCAAGTGGTTTTCTATCTTGGTAATTGTATCAGGGTCCATTATAGCATTACAAGAATTTTTTGGGGTTTTCGTTGAACAGCCTGAAGCATCAAACCAACTTATCCAGTTTTTTGGTGTGTCACTTGCACCATTAATCGAAGAATTTGGTTTTAGGGTAATGCTGATAGGACTTCCACTTTTTGCATTTTATTCGCGCAGGCCATCATTCAGATTACTTGTAAAGTCGTTGTGGAGACCATTCCAAAACCTTCAAAGTGTGAACGTAAAAAGTGCATTATTACTAATTGTTGTTGTTGGAATATTTTTTGGTGTTGCACACGTTATTTCGGGTGAGCCATGGAGTGCTGGTAAATTTGCACAGGCAGCTTCCAGCGGAATCATCATTGGGTGGGTATATTTCAGGTACGGTCTTGCTCCTGCAATTCTAATTCACTGGGCTGCAAATTATTTTATTTTTTCATATGCGTATATTGTTGCGGATATAAACCAGATTTCTATAGAAGATGCATTTACAAATTCTTTACTAGGCACACTTGAGATAATGCTGATTGTAACTGGAGTTATTTCCATAGCAGTTTTAGTGTTAAATTACATATTTTCTAAAAAGCATACATCAGATACACAGTCTAGTTCTTTACTCCAGTCATAAACAAAGTACCAAATTCCCGTTTCCATTTTGCCCTGTGGTTTGGATCCTTTACTTGTTTTGATGTTGTCTTAAATCCAGCTTCTTTGAACATCTTCCTCCACTCAGCCTTTGAGCGTAGGTCCATTGGAATTTTCATAACTTTTGTCCATCTCTTTGTAAGATGGTTATCACTGTAAAAATCAGTTCCACAATAAAAGAAACCCCCAGTTCTGAGCATCTTGAAAACCTTAATCAGTGCTGGCTCCATTGGTACAGAATAATACAGTGATTCCATTGAGAAAATAATATCAAATTTTCCAGTATGTCTCCATGACTCTAGGCTTGTACAAGTGTACTCTTCCTTGTTTGAAACCTTTTTTGCCATGGCTCTTTTTATCATATTTTTACTCTTGTCTATACCAACTGCCCTTTTACATTTTGGCAGATGTGCAATTTTTCTAACAACCCATCCATTGCCGCAGCCAATATCCAGAAATGAAAACTGCTTGTTGAAGGAAATGCTGTTTAAAAATTTGCCGACAGTTATACCATGACCCTCTTCCATCTCCTCAGATCTTCCCGTGGTAGCCCATCTATCAAATACTCGTGATGTTTTGTCCATTCAAGCACCCCTGATAATATTGAAGAGTTGCCGAACAGCCAGCATTGGATGATGTGTTGCTATCTTTACAATTTTTGATATTGTAAAGTCTGCCCTGACAAAATCCAAGAATTCATCTGCAGTTAGATTGCTTATCATTCCAATCTCTTTATCCCAATCGCTGTCAGATAATTCTAGCCACCTGGTCTGAACCTTATGGGCAGATTTTATCTTTGACTCTATTTCTTTTTTCCAAGTTTCTTCATAGTACTGTAATGCTTTTTCTGAAGTATCTCCTGATTTGATAGCCTTACTTGCTACGTCTCCAGCTACTCTACCATACTTTATGGCGTATCGAATCCCTTCTAACACAAGCGGGTTTGCCATCCCAGCGGTATCGCCAACTAAAATTAAATTATCATAAACTGTCTTACGTGAAAGTCCTTCGTTTGGAATCAAACCATAATGAAATTCCTTCTTTGTTATTTTTCCCAAGTCCTTGATTGGTCCAGTCCCCCTTTCTATTAGTTCGTCTAATCTTTGCGTAGGGTCTACATCAGATTCTGGTTTTCCCACACCTACGCCTATTCGTACCATATTTTTTCCAAGCGGAAATATCCACGCGTAACCAGCAGGTGAGTACATCTGACCCACCATCAGCCACCATGTGTCTGATTTTATGTTTTCAACCTCCGCTTCATATTCTGCCCCAACGCCAAACCTCTCCCACTGTTTGACAAGACCGAGTGACTTTGATACAGCTGACTGGAATCCACTGGCATCAATTATCATCCCAGCACGAAAAATTATTTCATTATTTGAGGAGGATGCCTTTACTCCTACAATGCTTCCATTTTCTGTAATGACATTTGTCACATTCGTGTTAACGAAGATTTCAGCCCCGTTCCTTTTTGCCATATCTGCTAAAAACCTGTAGGTCTTTCGTACGTCCAAAACTGCAGCCTTTGGTTTGTCATCACTGATGGAGACT
>Ga0257107_1000233_pt1 | contig 21364 bp, 15 predicted proteins | sample LP_taG_2_FD_190178 | JGI IMG/M metagenome (GOLD analysis project Ga0257107, IMG submission 190178) | Marine microbial communities from Northeast Subartic Pacific Ocean, Canada - LP_J_2011_P26_500m | ecosystem: Environmental > Aquatic > Marine > Oceanic | place: Canada: Northeast Subartic Pacific...
GAAATATCAGTATCAGTATACGTGTATTCTGTAATAATTTCAAATTTTGATTTTAATCTATGAGGTAGCAAATCGGTTACTCGTGTTATTACATCACCATCAACTTTGTCTCCTAATCTTATTTTTCCATCATTCTCACTTGTGCGTATTTCTATATATTTGCCCAGATGCGGATATATGTTTTTAAATAAGTGAGGCGAAATGCCATTCCCTATATTAGTTGAATAAGCACTTCCATAATAACTATCTAATATATTCTTAATAGATTCTATATCTTTTTTCTTATCATCATCAGAGAGTGAATTGCCGATAAGTGAAATGTACATATCATCGATATCTATATTTCGTCTGATACATTCTGCCAATAGCCGTACTCTGTGATTTCTGGGTCGCCTGTTTAAATACAATGCTGATTTACGTTCGAGGTCGTTTTTATTACTGTATATTAATTTCTTGTAATTATTATAATTGAATCTAACGTATCGCAGGGTACTCAACGAAACACATTCAATTCCAACATTACAATCTTTCTTGTCAATTTTATCATAAACACTTTCATTCATCGTCCAATATATTACATTGTTATGAGTGTTTATTTTGCTGAAATGTTTATTTATTTTTCCATATATGGTTGAATCATCTATTGATATAGGACAATCCTCTACACTAAAATCAAATAGTAACATGGCTTCGCCTGATTGAATACGTGACATTATAGTGTTATCTGCAAGTACACGGTCGATTGCGATACCAATTGCAGGTAGGTACTTGTTGTAATCATTATAATAATTATTATGTTCATCATAGAACGTCATATCAGTATTAATAATATAATAATGGTCATATCTTTTATTAGAATCTATATTTAAAATTATATTATTATAAGTTTCATATTTATAATCTGGACTTTTTGACAAAATAGTTATTATATTATCTAACTTATGAGTTTTAGAATCTGACGGCGTAAACATATCCTGCATTACATAATCTCCTTAAACTCTGACAAATAATCGCCTATATATTGTTCTCTGATTTCATCTAATTTGTTAGTATATTCAATAGCATTTTTCCATTGACTTTCGTTATCGGGTGTGCTAAACATACTTATTAGGTCTTCTGCTCTTTTTGTATCAAATACTTTTATAAACTCTTTATGAATTTCATCTCTCATTGTTTTGGGTAACACTGCTGGAGATAATATCGCAGGGTCATACACCATATTGTGATATACATAAATTCCATGTTTTTTAGTAAAGAAATTATAAAAATCACCTAGTGTACTATAGTTCATCCACGAAACTGTCTGTGTAATGTCCATTTCAAAGTTCTCTTCTTTTAGGCGGAGAAAGTTTTTCTCAACATCGTTCCATTTTGTGGGATAGCGGATGTAGTGGTTTCTATCACCTAAGTCATCTATGCTACAACTTATTTTTACATTGTCAAACTTGCGCCACAACTCTATGACTTTCTCATTCATTATTGTCATATTAATATTATACCACAACTTGATATCAGTTTTGCCTAACTCAACAAGTCGTTCTAAGAATGCAAAGTGTTCTTTGATTAACATTGGTTCACCACCATTAATGTAAAAAGTTTTAACGTTATCACAATGTTGTAACAAGTCGTCCCAAAATCCCTCACGTTCTGGCCATCTGAAACCTTCCATTGTATTATAATCTGTTAACTGAAATGTTGTTGCACTCTGTAACTTATCATAATCATTACGCCACTTACTACTAGAGGCAGGATTACATGTTCTACACGCAACATTACAAGTATTGCCCAATCGTAGTTCTACAAAATCTAATTGTATATCTTTCATATAGCCAGTACTGTCAGTTACTTCTCTCGCAACTTCTATAGTGTATTCTGGATAGTTTCCAATTTCGTCTATTCGTTTTGACTTAATACCTTTGGCTTCTTCCGCAAAGCAACGTAAACATGCTTTTGGTTTTTTACCATCTAATACTTCTAGTCTTGCTTTCTTATAACTCTCACTGTTCATTGTGTCGTGTACAGTGTCACGATTTAGATTATAAAATCTATTACCGTCACGTGAACTACTCAACGCATTACGATGGTCAGCAACACAACAATGTGTTACTCCGCCATGTGGATGTGTAGCAAGGTGTTGAAACAATAATGGGCAGAAAGTATTACTCATCAATAATCTCCACGTTTATTATTTCTTCGGCTATTTCTGGCCACAATTCTTTCCAATCTGAAGACCGAATATCATCAAGTTGAGATAGGTAGTAAGTCATAGTTTCAAAGTCCGCTGATTGGTCAATTTCGTTCATGTGTCTCAGAGAGGAAGTAATTATACTTTCACATAATGAGAAATACTTCGTGTTCTCTAAAAAACTTTCTAGTTTTCTAGTATACATTTTCTTTATATTTTTAGGTAGCAATTGTGGATTTAGTTTGACTGGCCACATTCCTAAATTAAAATGAACAAAATCTTTATCTGTAAATTTTAACTCATCAATAAAATATGTTAATAGTTCGGACAAATATCCTATGCTTAATGCTGTAACTGTAATCTGTGGAGATAAACTAACATTAGGTATATCAAATCGAACTGTATGCAAATGTTCAGATATCTTTTTCCAGTCTGTTCCGTATCGATGATACTCTGCTTGTTTACCTATCATATCTATACTAGCGGCTACTTCAACTGATTTAAAATGTGACCAACGTTCAGCAAGGTCAATCGATTTATATTTCAATGTACTTAGGTTTGTATTGTATCGTAGTCCAATGTCTTCTGATATGTTCATTGATATCATTTGGTCAACTAACTTATAATGATATGGTGTTATCAATGGTTCGCCACCTGCAAAATATACTTCTTCAATATCATCACTAATTATATTATTAATAATTTCATCTTCTGTTTTCTTTGTTATATTGACAAATTTTGTTAGAGTTCCATGATTATTATATAGTTTCTTTTCATCTTCATACCAGTTACTACTATAAGTAGAGCCACACATAATACATGCCATATTACATAAATTACTACTTCGAATATCTAAATATTTAATTATCATTTTAGGAGTAACATCTTCTGACATTAAATGACCATACTTTGAATTTAAACCAGTTCGTAGACTTTGTCCTGTATGTTTCTCTTGTTGATAACAAAACTTACATCCTTCTTGTTTATTACCAGCAAGTAGATTCTTTCTAAACTTAATAGTTTCTGAACTGTTCCAACTATCTTTAATAGATGTTGTATTTGTATCACCATATATTATATCTGACGTACAACACGGTCGTACTAATCCACCAGTATCAATATATAAATGAGACCAGGGTGCGGCGCATATTACATCTTTGTTCTTTTCGTTAATCATTGCTTACCCACCAGTCATATAGTTCATCATCTGCTTTGTATATATCCGCGATTGTAATCTTTTCATCTCTTATCTCATCAAGCCAGTCTTGAAATCCTTTGCCATGCAGGCGTTCTTTAGCGAAATTTCCTGGATGTTCTTCTTCGAATGTCGGTCTGGTTCTCATCTCACGCAATGTATTAACTAGTGTAGATTGTTTGTGGGTTGCACGAGGTTCAATATATTCAAGCAACTCGTCAATCTTTCTAACAAGAATATGTTTCGGCCAAGCAAATGGAGAGAATACAATATCTGGATGAAACGCAAACATAATCTTTGTTTCTATTCTCACATCGAGTTCTAAACTCAAATCAAATAAGTCTTTGATACTAAACATACCTGGGCCAGTAATTGTCAAATCAAATCGCATCTTGTCTTTGCCACCAGGAGCGGCAAGACCTTCTTTGAAATTATCTAACCATTCTTCCCATACAATTCCTTTGCGAATGAATTCAACTATATCACCAGTGCCATCTATACTCGCACACATTAACCAATCTTTAAATTGTGGCAAGTAGTCAAATAGTTTTTTGTCCTTGAACTTTGTTCGTGATAAATTAGAATTATATCTTAGATAACAATTCTTTGCAGAGCCATTCTCAATCATTTCTTCTAATGCCCACCAATGTATATCATACATTAATGGTTCACCACCAACCCAATAAATTTCTTCAACTATGCCTTTTGATATTGCTTCTCTGAATTCTGGCTCAACAACTTCAGTCTGAAACGTAGTCATCTTCTTCTTAACATCTTTCTGCATGAACGGTTGTTCTTCTATAGTCCACATGTTATTCAATTTCTTCTCTGCTTCCCAAGATGATGATAACTGTTCACCACACATACGACATTTGAAGTTACATAGATTTGAATATCTATAATCAAATGAAATAACGGGCATCGTTGTGTGACCATCATCGTCTGTGTTATCAAATGCTTCTTGTATCTTATCTCTGAATAGTACTCCCGTAAACCATTTACGATACGAAGAGATACTTAGAATGTCATCATTACATACATCACATTGTGATATGCGTTCGCCTGCCATTAGTTTCTTACGGATGTCTTTCATATATGGAGAGTTCCAATGTTCTTCTAAACTGACAGGATTAAAATCGTCTGCTAATGTTTTAGATTCTTTAATCTCACCATACTTTTCATCGTTAGTCGCATCAATATACTGTTTTTGAAATGAGTGTTCTTCTCTACTTGCACAACACATCCTTCTCTCGCCTTGTGGAGATATGTATGTGTGTGACCACGGAGCCATACAGAAAGTCTTGTTCTCACTTTCTTCTGCACAACTTCCGTTGTTATTCCAAATTGGTATTATTTTTTTCATGGCAGTAACGTTGGATATTCCTTAAAAGGTGAAATTGTTTTCAAGTCACAATCCCACGCATGGTTTCTGTTTCTTAAAATTTTATCTTTAATACTAAGTATTTTCTTTTGCAATTCTTCAATGGGAATTTCACTTAGTCTTTTTAGTTCGTTATGATATTCTGTTTGTCTTTCAGATGTATCTACAATTGTATCAAAAGAGTAGTCAAAAATTTCATCATACAACTCAAATCCAAGATTTTTTAATATAGCATAATAACTTTGACAATTAAAAAAGAATGATACTTTTCCGTGAAGATATGGTTTCCATGTTTTTTCAGTAATAAACTGGGAAGTCTCTGGTTCGGTTTCACTTCCAATGTCAATTAGACTATCAGTTAAATAATAAAAATCGCTTACTGTATCTTGATTTATATGTGTATCTAACTCGTCTAATGACATATCAAGTTCTTTTGTTTTTCTAAAATCAAATATTGCAGTGTTAATACCATCTAAATTCTCAATAAAATTAGTTTCATTTTTTATAGGGTAGCGTCTTAACCAACTCCAATGACATTTATCAATAATATTTGTTTCATGTAACCAAGTTATAAGTTTTATTCTGTGTTCTTTCGATACCGCATTTAAGCATATAAAATGTTTTGTTGGGATACTGTTGTAATTTGCTATTTTATTATTAGCATTTAATTTTGTTAGTCTTTTTCTTGTTCTTGACAACAATCCGAAAGGAAATCCGTAAGTTTTTATATTTCCAGTTGAAACATTATTTACTTTTAAATATTCTTTAACGTTAGATGTAATAGCAAGGTCACCATTAATGAATATACATTCAATATTTTCATTTGGAATTGGCAATTCTCCTTGGTAAAGAGGTACATAAAATCCTTTTTCTACAACATTAGAGAAAACGTTCTCTTCCATCATTTGTAAATATGGTTCAGTCGTGAACGTAATATAAATCTTATCTGGTAGACCATAGTTGTTATCAACTCGGTCTTTTATAAAATCAGATAACCTTGACACATTATTTGTTCCGGAGCCAAAATCTAGGGAACATGCTATAGTATTCTTACCAGGACGGAAATCTGCTATTATATTATTATTATTATCTTTCTCATTTTTTAAATAATTGTTATATTCTTCATCAGTTATAATTTGTATAATTTTATTTGTCATTTTTCTAATTTAACACATCATCATCGGCTTCATACGTTTCGGTTGTTTTCGGGTCTATCGCAGTATCAGATACATCCAACTGCAATTCTTTACTTAATATTTTCTCTGCTGTAGGAATTTCAGTAGACAATGACTCGAACCATTCTGCTAACGGTCCTGGGAATGTCTCTACGAAATTCTTACCTCTGCGGATATCGTATTGTGCAAAGAATGCCTTAAAATCATTGTATAGTTTTTCTTTATCTGCCGTGTTTTTATGAGGAGTCTTGACAATATCAAGGTAGTCAATTAATCGTGCTACACTAGCCTTCTCACCATCGTGTAACATTTCTTGTGGGCGTTCAGACTTGTACCATACATCTAACTTATCTTTGTAAATACTTTTAATATCATCTGGTAATATTGCATTACTCTGAAATGAAGGAAATCGTAGAATATTCAGCGATAGCGTTGGGGCTCGTTTTCCGTATTGTTCTCGTAGGTCTAGCATTTCATCTAAAAACTCAGTAATGGAATCTAGACACAAGGAGTTTATAGTCATCATCATATGTAACGAAGATAAGTTCGCTTCATTTAACACCCGGTGAAGATTTGACATCCATTCATCGTAATTAAGTCCGTCTCGAATATATTCTGCTTGTTTGCCTATAGATTCCATGCTCGTATAAATTTCAAGATTAGGCACATGCCAGGATTGTTCAATCAATTTATTCAGTACCTTTGGAGTTTCAGGACACATATTTGAATTGATGGCAAATCTCATACCTTTTCCGCGACCTGGATTATTTTTAAACCAATCAAATAATTTCCAAGTACCGGGGTGCATTATAGGTTCGCCGCCAGTGATACGGATTTCTTCTAAGCAGTCTGCTAAATCAGATTCCCACCATTTCCAAAATGCTTTAATATATGGATTATCTTCTGGAGCAATAGCGCCGACCCAAGGGGCCGAATTAATAAAATGTCCTACTGCGTCAGATTGAATATTCTGGTATGGTCCATACGTATTGATATCTTTTGCCCAGGCAGTACTGAACGCAGGATTACAATATGAACATTTAAAATTACACGCTCTATCAAATGATATCTCAAGGGTCTTTAGATTTACATTTTCTTCCCATGGCAAATCAACCGACTTCTGGACATCTTCATCTTTATAGATTTCAGTCTTAAATACACGGTCAGATATATGTTGTTTACCCATGTCTTCAACTTTCCAACAGTATTCACATTCTGCTGGACGTTCGCCCTCTTGCATCATCTTACGCATTTTCTTCTTATGTGGCGTATTATGAATTGCGGATGGATTCTCATCTAACAATTCCAGTGGAATAGGATGTCCTGGTGGATGATGACAACTTGTAGTTTGTCCGTGTCCTAACCAGATAGTAGCATTGTACCACTTAGCGGCACAATATGACTTACTAACTGGGTCAATAATTCGTTCTTTATATTCGTGGAGTGTTTCAAACTCCCAGTATTTTCTACCCATGTTTGTTGCCCTCATTGTATTTTTCAATAGTAGCAGGGTCTGGTCCCATCTCTGCTACTGTTGATTGTTGTATTTCAAGTGAATCAAACCACTCTACCATCATAGGGTCAAATGTTGACCTGAAATCAAATCCCCGGCGGTCATCATATTGTGTGTAGAATGTTTTAAAATCGTTATATTGTTTTTTTAGTTCTTCAGGATTGTGATATCGTGACTTACATCGTGTTAGATGGTGTAATAAGTTCTCAACATGAAGATGTTCTACATTTATTAATAAATCTTTTTTCTTTTCATACCATGCTTCTAATTTGTCATGATAATGAGTTAACATATACTCAGGTAGAATATCCGGACTTTGAAATGTTGGGAAGTCCAACCTATTCAATGACATTACAGGCGCACGTTCTCCGTATATCTCACGTAGTGCTAACATATCATCCATAAAGTCTGTTATTCCCTCTAAACATAAAGAATTTATAGTCATCATAACATGAAATTCTAAAACTTTAGGATTATCTAATAATCGAGAGATATTGCTCAACCATGTACTATACTTCATTCCATCACGAATATAATCTGCCTGCTTCCCGACTGCTTCGCAACTAGTATATATTTTAAAATTAGGAACATATTGTGTAATTTCTAATAACTTCTCAAATGTTTTTTCTTTCTCTGGCACTAAGTTACTATTGATTGAAAATGTCATATCACGGCCTTTAGTGGGATTATTTTTAAACCAATCAAATAATTTCCACACTCCGGGATGCATAATTGGCTCTCCTCCCGTCACTCGTATTTCGTATAAAGTGTCTACTAGACCGCCTGGTTCTTCCCACCATTTCCAAAATGCTTGGATGTATGGATTGTCTTTGTCATCTTTTGCTACTTTTTCTGCCCATGGTGCGGTGCCAACAAAGTGCCCTCTAGTATCTGACTGAATATTCTGATACGGTCCATTATCATTAATATCTTTTACCCACGCAGTTGAGAAAGCAGGATTACAATATGAACATTTAAAATTACAGGCTCGGTCAAATGATATTTCTAATGTATGTAACACTGAGTTGTTATCCCAAGCCTGAGTTGGTATTTTTAATATGTCTTTCTCTTCTGACATTTGCGTTTTTTGTACTCGTACTGATATTACATCCTTGCCAGAATCTTCCATTTTCCAACAAACTCCACACTCGGCAGGGCGTTCACCGTTAAGCATTAACTTACGCATTGCTTTTTTGTGTTTAGTATTGTGAATCGCTGTATGATTGTGTTTCACTTCTTCCAATGGAATATCATGCATTGGTGGCTGATGGCAACTTGTAGTTTGTCCATGACCTAACCAGATAGTAGCATTGTGCCATTTGGCCGCACAGAACGAAGGACTAATCGGGTCAATGATTCGTTTTTTATATTCTCTGAATGATTCTTCTCTAGTGTTCTCCATGTTGCTCCTTGTATTCTTCTTTCGCTTCATTCCAGAAATCTGTCATCTCAGGAAATGTTTCTAAGAAGTTTAAATTTCTGCGTTCATCGTACTGTATGAAGTATTCATAGAAGCGAATTAAGTTAGTGCTTAACTCTTCATCACTCATATTTAGTCCTTCTTTTGCCCATGCTAAATCTCTTTCTAATTTTAATACTTCGTAATTCTTAAAGCCGGTGTACTTAAGACCATATAAATCATTTTCTAACACATTCTCTTTCATAAAGTCAATGTTTTCTTGTATTGTGTCTAACATATCATCGTCTGCTAATTGTATTGTCATCCAATCTGGATATCTAAGATACGGTGTATCAAACCAAATTCTTTGTCTTTTTTTACGAACAAAAGTTGGATGTTTAAATCCTTTTCTATCTGGTGGTTGAATAACTGTATCTTCTTGATTTTCATAACCAAACTCTTCACGCAAATCTAAAATCATTTGCAAGAAGCCACGTAGATTAGGAATGCTTAAAATATTAAATGTATTGATAAATGAAATTTCAGTACCGTCTGTTTCACGTAGAACACGTCTACAATTCTCATACAGTTTATTAAAATCTAAACCATCACGTAAATATTCTGCTTGTTCGTTCACACTATCTACACTTACATACAAACTAAAATGTTTACATGCTGGTGCAACATACCAATAGTTGCCGCTATCTGGATTAAACTTGGTCTTGTCTTCCCACACACGAACTTCTTCTATTGCTTTTAACTTGTTCATAAACTTATCAAATAACGCATCTTGTGGTGGACACATGTTTGAAGTTATACTTAAATCTAGTGTTGCGTTTGGATTTTCATTTACATAATCTAATACTTTGAATGTGTTATTGTCCATAAGTGGTTCACCACCGGTCATACGAAACACTTTCAAATCTTGATACACATTAGGAAACCATTTCCAGAATGCAGTGATATATGGATTATCTCTACGTGCAACTTCAAGAGGCATAAGTCCAGTCTTGCGTAGATAGTCTATATCATTATGACCTGTTCCATTTGAGAATTTAAATGGACCATGTTCTTTGACATCTTCTTCCCATGTAGTAGACAAGTGAGGTGAGCAATATGAACATTTGAAGTTACATGCTTGGTTAAAGTTGACTTCGACATATCGTGGAGTAATGTCGTGGTCCCAAGGATTGTTTACAACTTCATCCCATGCATCTTTTGCCCACCATTCACTTGAGCGATAGTGTCTATCGCTTAATCTACCACCCTCTGGTGGATTAGGAGCGTCTTCTACATTCCAACAGTACTGACATCCTTCAGGACGAGTACCCTCTTTCATTTGTTTTCGTTCTTGTAGTTTGAACTGTGTATTATGTAAAGCATTTACGTTCGCTTTTAGTTCATCTAATGGAATCGCATGTGTTGGCGGATGATAACAACTGTGTGTTCTTCCTTGCGGTAAGTGTAGACTTACTTGAAGCCATTTCGCCATACACATAGACGGAGACAATTCATTCAGATTGTCTCTGGTTACGATGGCGTCATCATCGTAATTCGACATTATCTATCCCAACCGGTCTGCTTCTCTGTCGCTAACGGATTATTAACTCTTGTTGGATTCTCATACACCCTCTTAAAATATGCTGAAGTGGCCGGAGTAGGGTCACATATTTCCATTCCTATTTTCTCAGTTAGAATATCACCGATTCGTAAAGCCTCATCATATAATTTATCATAGTCCCATTCTACTCCAGTTCTGGAACATTTTTCTTCACCGCCAGCAACTTTAGGTAGAACTTCTTCTTCAAAGTATGATTTGAACCAATCAAACGATGAAATGTTTTCTAACTTATAATCTTCTACAAGATTAATATCATAACATCCTAGTCTTGCGCCAAAGCAAGCCCAAATGCCATTCTCTACATCAGCACCGATATTACACCATGTTAATAGTCTTTGATAATTTTTATGCCAAATTCTTTTTTGAAAGTCTTCTACTGGAACTTTCTTACCCTCGTCAAGTGACATCTTAACGCCCTCACGATATCCTGCACGGAATGCCTGAAATGGTGAACCTGCGTTGTATACTTCTGAATAGACATTGTTCATCTGAATATAATTTAAATCCCAACAGAAATCTACTTTCTTTGTATCATCAACTGCGTTCTCGTGTGTTTCCATTTCTAAGACTAGTTTTACTGGCCAACATTTAATGCCACCATTCCCGTAGACTAATCCATTTACCATGTTCTTAGCGGCCCAACTGATAATAGAATGTTCTAAGTCAGTGTCTTCTGGAATTGATATCGCTAAGTCAAAAAACTTTTCATCAACAATGTTATCTCCGTCAATACCAATAAATCTGTCGGTTTCACTTTGTCTTGCACATTCTTTGTGTGCGTTATCAAATCCTTTTACTCCATCTACTCTTTTAGCAAATGGGAACTTCATCATTAGATTAGCCCAATGTTCTTCTTTTGCTGGTTCATCGTAACTGATATAGAACACATCTAAGTCACCGAGAACTATTTCTTTTTCTTTCATACATTTCTCCACGAATACTTGTCAAAATACTTTTGTGTATAGACACTTATACTGTATTTATTCTCTACGAACTTAACTCTTTTTCCAGTGGATAATAGTTCAGAAAATGGGATTAATATGGTTTTTATTAAGAATTCTGGTTTATCTTTATGTGTAACAAAAAATACATGTTCGGTTCTACCAGCAACAGTCACTACTTGATGTGGATCAACTTCTATAATTTTCTTCAGATTTTCACTTGCTTCAAACACTAAGTCGCCATCTTCAATATAGATTAGAATATCAGTATCTTCTGTTGTTGTTATCTTGTGTAACTGATTATCTTTATTTCTTCGTCTAATATCAACTTTTGTTTTTATAATTTCATATATTAATGGATTGTCTGTTCGAGTAATTATATGGTCTGAGAATTTGAGAGTGCCCGCAAGAAATGGTTCGATTGTATCGAACTCGAACCATGCAAATAAATCTTTTGTATCCTGAATCTGATTTGTTATCTGAGTAATCTTGCTTAGGCTGTTAAAGTATACAGCACGACACGAATCACTTTTTTCTATAACACTTAACATATTATTGTGCCCTCTCAAGTTGTGCAATCTTACTACTATCCATCCAATTCTTTTCTACATAATGTACAGGCAATGTTTGAGTGAAATTGCCAATCTTAACTTGTAAATCATCTCCCATTTCGCTAGTGAGACTCTTAGTCCAGTTACTTTCTATCATATTTGCTGGTACATTCTGTACCATACTTTTCATATGAACAAAAGTAGGAACATCTTTGATATCGTAATCACAGGTCTCTGCTTCGATATCTAATAGTTGAATTGCTAATGCGTATGCCACATCGGCACTCATCCAATTCTGTCCAACACCAGCAAGAAACTTATCGAAGTATACATTCCAATGAGTCATAATTAACTCAACCATTTTAAAGAATTCAAAAGTTAATTCTGACTTATTGAAGTAGGTGAAGTTACTGTATACGTTTGGTAAGTTTAATTGAGTGAATTTCTTTCTATAATAGTCACTCGTTACATCTTCGTTACGAAATGTTTTAACATTTGTACAACACCAAACATCTTTCTTAGCAAGATAATCCCACCAATAGTCTACACTCTCAGTGAATATCATATCACTATCAAGTATAATAGTTTCATCATAAGGAGTCATATGTGGATATTTCCACTTATTGTGTATCTTCCACTTGTCACCTTTGGCATCATCGTTCCAAGGAATATCAACTATAGCATCAAATACTTTTTTATGTTTGTCAGTTATTAGTTTCTTTGTTTCTTCATCTACACATACACAAAGATTACTATGTTCTTGTGATGCTTTTAAACTAAGAGCAAGAGCATAAGACATTTCTAAGTAATCATTGTCTCCACTATTTTGAGCAATAGTTATATATCCTTTGCTCATACTTTCTCTCCGTTTGCTAGGAAGTCATCAACGAAACGCCCTATTGCTTTTTTGTTCATAATATGTAAGTCCATATCTTTAAATCTTGATAGAAGATGATTTGTTGTTCTTTCGGCGTCTGCACAATACATAATGATATCATTATGTGAGTTGACTCTATAAATATCATCAAGGTCAAAACTGTTATTAAGATACTCAATAGGTAATGATGGCACATCAAATGCAACACTACCATTCAATATATGTAATGCCATTGAAAACGCAAAATCATTTCTGAATAGATTTCCACTACAATTATATAGGTAATAGTAATACTTGTAATTATATTTTATATGACTTACGAGTGTAAATAGATTTTCGGCAAAGTCAGATTTCTTAAAATATACAACTGTTGCCCAGTACATTGGAATACTAAAATTGTCAAGATACTCTATGTTCTCTTTATGACGTTCTGATACATCTCTGTATTTGCAGTTAATCATCACATCGTTTTCACTATCCCAAACTTGGTCTAGTACATCGTTCATAATGAAATAGTCAGCATCTATTAGTAATGTTTCTGTATATGGAGAGAGTTTATAGACATCACTTCTGCCCATGTTTTTGAATGGTGCATATTCAGTTATATTTGTGGTATCTTTGAACAATCGTACATTGTCTGGTTGAAAACTCTCACTAACAATTACTTTATCAAAATACTTGTTAATTAGTTTCTTATTTGGTTTTAAAGTTTCTGTGTTGGTTATTAGACATATCTCGTCAAATAATGAAAGATTCTTTCTGGCATATCCAGCACAGGCACAAGCCTGTTCAGCATAATTAACATACTCATTGTTCTGAGCAAATATTATGATGCCCTTACTCATATTAAATTTCTAATACTTTTTCTATTTTGCGGGAACTTCTTAATTGTTGATATTCGTTATAATAGTCGTTTACCACTTCAAAGTACAGACTTGATACTTCATCTAAGAACTTCTCTGTATCGTCAATATGAATTGGTATATCGTTCTTATCAAGTAGTGATATTTCTGTTTTACCACTTGAAACAACGAAGTTCATAAAAGATATCAGTGATTGGTCAACGATAAATGAACCACCCGCCGTGCTGTAACTTAGTAAGTTTTGTGTCTTAACTTTTAGATTATTTTTGTTTAGATTGAAGGTTTTCATCGTATTAGAAAAGTCTAATGCTTTCTCTAAACGTTGTAAATCTTCTTCAGATGACTCTATTTTAATTTCTTCAGTAGTATCAACCATGGTTTATTCTCCTAGTATTAGTATTAATAATACAGTAAAATGACCTAAAAGTCAAGTCTAAAGGGAAGAAATAGTTGAATAAGTTGGTGAGGTAAGACTGACTCCATCTGGTGAATCTGATGGACGAAATTCGTCTAGTGTGACCGTAAGTGCTCCAGCAACATAGTCTGTTCCTGTCCATGAGCCAGAGTATGGTGGATTAGACCATGTTCCTGTGTCTGCCGGATGAGCATCATCAAATTTTACTTTAACATCAATATCAGATGTTCCTGATAGTTTTGCTTCTATATTTAATTGATTTCCAGAATAGTCACCAGTACCACCTTTTGTGTATATGTTTACGTAACTTGTAGTTAGATTATTAAATCCTACTCCAGGAGTACCTACACCTGCTGAACTTTCTGTAGAAGAATGTGATAATTTAACGGTAGCAATAACACTTAACAAGTTTTGCCAATCAACACTTTGTGCGTGTGAACCATCAACCGCGTTAAGAACTGCGTCAAATCTAATTTCACCACCTGAATTGAAAAAGTGTCTACGTGCATCGGCATCAGTAAATGATACTTTTGCTTCATAGAATACTTGGTCTATATTTGTCCAAGTAGGAGTATTATTAGGTGGAGTTCCATTTGGATCATAGAACGTGCTTAAGTCTGAAATTTTATTTGCTTCAGCAGTCATGTATAATACATCACTGTTCAATTTATTAGAGACTATAGTTGCTATATCAGCCACCACCGTTGGCAGTATAGAAATGATATCGCCAACTGCAGGCCAACCAGCATCTGATGTGCTAGTTGGTACTGTGATTGTTGTTCCTTGATGTTGGGCAGCATACTTCATCGATGTCAAAAGTTCATCCCACAATGATGCTGTTACTGAACCGCCTACTACAGCGTTAGTAACAACGAGATGATTTTGACCATATCCCGAATCGTTTGCGCCAATACCTACAATGTCATTTATATCGCCAGCGAAAAGATTAAAGTCCGCGGCACGGATTTTACCTCCTAGATAATAACTCTGTGGCATAACAATTTCCTCATCTTAAAAGAACAGATTATAATGAATCTGTTACACTCCAAGTAGGATTTGTTATATTAACAGATCCAGCAGGATTAGACATTTTCAACGAATTAATAGTTACTGTTGATGTTCCAGGGACAGTATCATAACCAGTCCAAGACCACGCTCCACCATAACCAGAACCACTGCCACTTCGGGCAACGTGGGCATCATTTAATACAGTTTGAATATATATTGTATCTGCATTTTCAACCTTTGCTGATACTGTAAGATAGTTTGCACTATAGTCAGAATCATTTGCAATTTCTCTCTTATGTTCTACATAAGAAGTTGTTAAGTCACTATGCTTGTAACGTGTACGAGCATCAGTTGAACTTGAATCTTCTGGTCTTACTGAATACGTGAATGTTCCTAGTTCACCACATAATTGATTCCAAGATGTTCCTTGGGCTTCTCCGCCCGAAGCAGTGTGTGATGCCGAAACTCTAAGTTCACCACCTGCGGCGAACCAAGCATTCATTGTGTTTGTGTCTGCCCATTCGATTTTAACGATTTGATTTCTTGAACCGTTCCAGTCAGAAGCAGTTTGTTGTGTTTCTTGTACTACACTTGTATCCCACCCAGTCGCATATGACCATGGTGAGTCAAAACGTGTAGTGATGTCTGTGTTGAAAGCCCCTGCAACTGAACCATAATGAGTCCAATTGACAGTTGTTCCTGCATCTACTGCCGTAAATGTATTTGTAATATTGTAATAATTTGATATCTTTGCTGCCGCACTGTAGACTGAATCTAAGTACGCATCATCAACGGTATCACCGGTTGTCGGATTTGCCGCAACTGTATGAGATTGGCTGTAACCACCGTGTACTCCAGTTCCGTTAAGTATTGAATTCATTTTGTCGCGGAGACTACTTAAATCTGTCGCTGTTATTGTTGAGCCTGAAGCCATTGTTATACTCCTCTATATTTAACTAATTTGAATTGTAACTGTATAATCAATTACAATTGTTCTATTTGCCGACAACAAGACGGGATGAAACGTCACGTGAGTCAGCATTAATGTTTTTGCATTATCTAATATGTCACCACTATCAGTGACTCCAGATAATAACCCAATTTCATCAAAAGTGAATGCCGCAATTGCATCGTCATCAGTCGAACTATCACTCGATGGAATTATCTCTCCTAATTGTCGTGTATCAGCGGCGTAATCTTCGTGAGATACTTCCACGTTAAAGTTTACTTTTGCTGTGTTGTCTGGTACTATTTTTCCACCCATATCCTGACCAGGATAATATACCGTGTTTGTTGTCAATTGTTCATATCTCGGTACATACAATGATGAACTACTCGATTCTATCGGGTATCCATCATATGTTGGATTTACTCTCGGAGAACGATATGAAAGTGTTGTAGTAGACACACTTCCTCCTGAACCAAACGCCATCCAATTGATATGAGGCACATATCCCGCAACATTATTCACACTTGTTGCTGTTCCGCCAAGTGCTGATGCGAGTACATACGCCATGTTTCCAGGATGTATTGCATTTTTCTTTTGTACAAGTGTTTCTCCACTATCTTTATCGTAGATTTTTAGTGTTCCAATCACTTGTGAGTCTATTTTGTCATTAAACATTTATTCGTCTCTTTGTTGGGTCTTTACTATATTTATCTTACATTGTATTTATGCTTTTCACCAATATTATAAGTTACATTATAAATCTTGTAAAACTATTTGCAACGGAGTGTCAAGCACATACACAGTGTCAAGATTTGTAAATGCAGACCCTAGACCCGTATACAATGCTCTGTTACTGATTGTTAATGCCGTTCCTACTTTCTTTTCGTACAACATGAATTCCATATCAGAACTTCCTGCTTTTTGAACTGCAATTAGTTTCTTATTAGTATCGGTTGCACTTGTATCAAATTTTGATGCATCTGCTACCGCAACTGTAAGAGTTGTGCCATCGAATGCAGATACAGTTCCCGAATCAGTCACATTTATACTGTATCCTCTACCGTAAATATCGTAGGCATATAATAAGATATCATTAATAGTTTCAGAGTGTGATAATGGAACACCGGTAGTTTCATCAACAATCGGACCAGTATATGTTTCTAACTTCAATATATTTGCTTCCAGTCCATCAAATCTTACGAATCCAGTATCGAACCCAGTGGTTCCATTTGTTAGTGTATTTCTGTTTCTTAGCAATGAACCTTGTTCGTATTCTCCATCTGCAATCGGATCAAACGAATCAGGATCTGATGTGTCATAGTCACCACCATCTATCAATGATTCTTCGTATCTACTTATACCAACTTTACCGAATGCTATCTTCTCTATCATCTCTTCATCAATTGTAGTAGACGCAATTAGTTTCTCGCCTGTTGTATTTGTTCGTGTAATTTCTCTTATTTTAACGTGATATGGTTTTGCTTCTCTAACATATTCTAATACATCTTCTTCACTATCCCTTTGATATACTGCGTATTGTTTTAAATCTCGATTATATAAATTCAAATCTATATAACTTGTTTTAAACAGCCAAGCAGGATATGACTTTTCTGTATAAAGATAATTTATCATAGTGAAGAATATATTATTAATAAATGAAGTGTCTGGATAATCCTGAATCAGATTCATTAATTCTTGAATTTGAATTCCCACTGCGTTATCATAGTAGGTACTAAACGATGTTTCTGGATATACCATATTATCAAATGATATACTTAGTGAACTCTTACTTCTGTTAACTAGTTTCAATGTATTATCATGTTCAAAATAATATTCATTATGAGTTGGTAATTTCAACTTAAATGATTTTATCCCCTTTTCATATTCCGCAATCATATCAAAATTTCGAGTAGTCGATAGATATGAGAACGTATCAATTGTCTTATAATTATCATTTAGATACCAATCATTTAGAGCAAATATAATATCATCTGTGTCTAGGTATTCATTATAATTAGAGTACACAGTTGTTAACAACTTGTTACTCATTGTGTCATTTATAACTGAGGCAAAATTATTTCTAGCAGTGGCGTTGTTTGTGAACCAGTTGTCTGTCTTACTCGCAACTTTATAAACTCTTAATATGTCATCTGCTTCCATACTGTGTGTTTTGGATATCTTTAAGTTAGAACCATCAATCGTTAGATAACTTGCGTTTACAGTAATACTGCCTTCTCCTGTAATCTTGCTATTAGTTGTAACTACTATGTCATTGATGGCTAAATCTGTAATCCAAGAAATTGGAATTATCGCATTGTTAACATCAACTAATTGTTCTGATGTTAAAGGTTCTGCATAAGTTTTTGCTATTGTAAGATTAGATAATGAATCTACCATATCAGTCAAAAATTTAGCAGGTACAATAGTATCTGAATTCTCTGCTAACATCTCCCAATCAGAGTGACTTTTACGAATTCCAGTCTCTTGTTGGTAATGTAATGTGGCGTTTATCGTTTCACTGTCATATGATGTAGCATTATTACTAATGAGGATACTTGATGAGCCGACTGGTATAAATTTGTTCTTAGTACCACCAGCGGCAATCAACATTGCAATTTCGACCGCTTCAGTACTTAATGATGTCCAGTAGAAATAATCTGTGACTTCTTTGCCTGCAACATCGTCATAATATTTCTTAGTATTGTATGTTAGTGTCTCAACTGGTACTATTCTAGATTTTGTCCATTTCTTTACAACTACTGTTGAGCCAGGTACTAATAGTCCCCAATACTTTTTCACATAGTTGACATTTAAGTTTCCATTATTATCACCGTAATCATTGTATCTATAAAATCTTGCTAAGTCTGTGTCCCACCAAATTTCATTCAACTTCTCATCTAACCATATATCATTACTTGTAGTCGTATCATAACTCGCAGGATCGTTCCATGCGATGTATTCTAATTTAGAAACAATTGAACCCGGCATCTTTAAGTTAAGTGGATCATATATTTGATGATTAATAAATTTTTCGTCATCTTTTACTATTAATCTTTTTGTTAAATCTGTGTCTATAACTGCTGATTGTCTAGCATATATCGAAAGTGTTCCTGTTGCACCTCTATCGAGTATCGCCCAACCCCTATCTTCATAATCATCTATCCATAATTTACTTGTACTGTTCAGTCCCAAACTAGTATAGAATTCTGTAAAAGTTGTACCATTAACATCCGGAGTATGTCGGATTGATTTCCAAAGCATTGCTTTATAATTTGCACTACTTGTTACAGCAGAGTAATCTCTTACAAGTCCTACTCTAGTTAACAATTCTTCTGTTGTTCCAGAGAAAGACATACTTACTCCAGTATTAGTAAATATCATTCTTCCATCACTGGATAAATTGACTGATAGTCCTTTGGTAGAGTCTCCGGTAATTTGTCCGGCAAACTCTAAGGCAGAAGAACTTAGTACTGTCGTGTTTGAAAATGTGCCAACTGCTATTCCGATATCAGAAAGAGAATTGCCCGTAATATTACTACTCACTATGCTACGTTCAGAACTTGTTATTAATACTTGTCTGTCAGACTTTACTGCTGTAGTAGTTGCACCTGTAAACACTTGTGCGTTCAAGTCAGATACTATTGTGTCTGTGGCATCGATTGCTACTGTAGTAGTTGCATAACCCAATCTACTCATAGCGCCAGCAGTTACTTCAACTATATCTAAGTTATGATCCGTACTTGTTATCTTAATCATGCCAGTTACAACTGCGGCTGATACGTCTGATATAGGTAATGCATTTATTTGTGAAACAACACTTGTTGATGTTGGATCATCATTAGCATCATATGTACCTGCCGTGATACCCAATTCAGTTAATGCTGTTCCCGAGATAATCATTTGAGTGCTGGAACTTCCTATTACCATATGAGAGTCTACGTCTACGATAGCAGTAATATTAGATATTGTATCAAGTTCTGTTGCTAAGTTATCTAGTTTATATTCTTTCACTAAGCCAAGTGTACTCAATCCTAAATCATTTAAGAATGAACCTTCAAGAACCAAAAATGGTTCTGATGTTGTTATAGTTAATATATTCGATGATTCTGATGCCGTTACGGGAACTGGAGCAGAGTTAATAATGTCAACAATGTTAGTTAATGTGCTGGCAGTTGGAAACTCTACTTGTGTATCATTAATCTTTAAGTATTCGGCTGAAGATGTTGGACCAGTATAAGCAGTACCAGTAACACTCAAGTCTACTACTGTCTTTGTATTACCATCAATAACAACCGTGTTTCCTGACGTTAATGGTGAACTTCTTGTTGCTGTTGTTTTCTTTGATATACTTTCTGTGTTACTATAGTCTATGGTTAATTCAGTGCCATCAATTGTTATTTGGTCACCATAATTTGAACTAAATGCACCTGTTGTTGTCGCAACAGTTCCAGAGAATGTAACTGTAGTATTTGTTGTGTTATCAACTAATCCACTATCATTGTAAATAACAAATCTTGCTTGTTCTCCTTCGGATACTACTGGGTTTGCAACTGTTCCCTTTATCGAGATTCCAGAAGATGAAGCCGCAGTTGGCGAATAAGTAAAACTCTCATTATCAACAACTAGTGTGTCACTGCTAGTGAATACAGGATTACTTACTGAACCAATTGCTTCAATGCCCGAATCTGTGGTAGTTGGAACAAATATACTACTAGTGGTTGAAGAATCTATTTCAATAATCACTGGTTCAAAATCTTCTTCGAATACTAGATATTCGTAAATAGTACTTCCACTTACAGTTTTTGTTCCATTTGTGGCAAGTAAATAATATCCATCTATGTTTGGATCTATTTCATCACCAGAAATCTTTAGATAAATTGGTTTATCAACAAACGCAGAATCTATCTCTGTGAGCATTCCGATATATAATTGGTTGTCGGAAGTTTCTCCAATATAACTTATCTCTCCTACTTCACTTAATCGTACCACATCCCAGTCTCTTTCTGTGTCGAATTGAACCCACGTGGTATCTCCTTCGTACAATGTAGTAGGTGGGTTTGCTAAATCTATTAGATCACTTTGTGTATTTACTATATAATCTACATCGGAAGCATCAACATATCCTGATGTTTTTATTGCTATGGCGGGTTTAGATGTTTGAGCAACGAGTGTTTTTGTTATGTTTGGATATTCTATTAAGAATGGATCACTAATCATATCATTGACTGTTATATCTTTTGTCATCGTAAGATTAGTTGATACTTGGCCATAGTCACTTAACTTAACTGCCC
>Ga0257107_1000235_pt1 | contig 21327 bp, 20 predicted proteins | sample LP_taG_2_FD_190178 | JGI IMG/M metagenome (GOLD analysis project Ga0257107, IMG submission 190178) | Marine microbial communities from Northeast Subartic Pacific Ocean, Canada - LP_J_2011_P26_500m | ecosystem: Environmental > Aquatic > Marine > Oceanic | place: Canada: Northeast Subartic Pacific...
CTTTAAATTTTTTGATCTATGCAAATTTATGAGGGTTCATCACTCTAACAAAAGAGTAAACGATTGCAGCAAGTGCAACATTGGAAAGTCCAATCAGTAACCCCATTGGTGGTAATTCCAAGTAAGTCAAAGCTCCAAACAAAACTATTACTGAAATCGCGAATTTTGTAAGTATAAACAGCAAATCCAGTGCGAACAATTTTCGCTCCAGCAACAACTTTTGGACAAACTTTACAGTCCAGTAATAATTAAAACCAATAACCGCACATCCTAACATGACAGAAGGCATAAGGTCAAGTTGAAAAATTGCTGTTCCTGCAACTAAAATTATGCTGATGCCCAAAAGTAGATTCCGAAAAAAGTCAGCCTGTTTGATATGGCCGGATTTTTTTACTGTATCAGGGCTTTCCTGAACTTCAGCGACAGCTGTATCTGGTTTGGTATCGGTGTTCATGCTTTCGGTACTATCTCTGTTATCTTTTGGAATCCCGCTATTTAGAATTGATATCTGAATTGTCTTCAGTTGCTGTCAGCAATTTAATTTCAGGATGAAGACGGAGAATCGTGTTCCTGTTCAGAATCAGCTTGAACTCTTTTGACCAAACGAAAAATACTCCTGTAACCTGCTATGATCCCGGAAACACCAAACACCAGCAAAAACCAGGGTTTTGTATCCAGCCACTCATCCAGCCAACTGCCGATCAGAAAACCCACAACAACAGACAATCCCAGTTCCAAACCCATAGAACTGTACATGATCCATTTTGGGCTAGATTTGTGTAGTTGTTTCACTTCACAGGAAATGTGTTTTACGGAAAATTTTTTTAGATCGGATAAGCAAAAAACATTAGATAAGTGTAGTGTACACTGCCTGAAATTGCAAGATTTTGCAACCAAGTCTCTTGCACCTTATAGGTGAAATTGATATGCTGACATGACTTAAACATTGGCAAAATCAGCTATGTAAACTTAATTGAGTTAAAAAATGGGTGACAGTTTCGGACATTTATTTCGTATCACTACCTGGGGAGAATCTCATGGCGGCGGAGTTGGAGTTGTCATCGACGGATGCCCATCGGGACTGCAGTTGAGTGAAGATGATCTCCAATATGAGTTGGACAGAAGGCGGCCCGGGCAAAGCAAAATAACTACACAACGAAAGGAAAGTGATACTGCCAGGATTCTTTCAGGAGTTTTTGAGGGGCGAACCACCGGTACAGCAATTTCTGTGATGGTCTTAAATGAAGATGCTAAGTCACATGCTTATGAGCATCTCAAAGATTTGTATCGCCCCAGCCACGCGGATTTCACTTTCGACAAAAAATATGGTTTCAGGGACTGGATGGGCGGCGGACGCTCGAGTGCACGTGAAACCGTCGGAAGAGTTGCAGCCGGAGCAATCGCTAAAAAACTGCTCCAGCAATGGAATAATATCCAGACAATTGCCTGGGTAGAGCAAATCCATGAGATAAAATCTTCAGTGGATAAAGAATCCATCAGCGAACAAAAGATTGAAGCCAGTATTGTGCGCTGTCCGGATCCTGAAGCGTCAGAAACAATGATTGCCCGTATTCATGAAGTCCGTAAATCAGGAGATAGCGTAGGTGGAATTATTCGGGCAGTTGTCCGGAATGTTCCGGCAGGTTTGGGTGAACCGGTATTTGACAAACTGACTGCAGATTTGGCCAAGTCATTAATGTCACTTCCGGCTACACGGGGGGTTGAGTTTGGCTTGGGTTTCGATTCAGTGAAGCTGAAAGGTTCAGAACATAACGATGCGTTTGTGATGCGCGATGAAACTATCCGGACCAACACAAACCGTTCCGGTGGAATTCAGGGTGGAATTTCAAATGGTGAAGAGATTGATTTACGGGTTTCTTTTAAACCAACCGCCACGATTAACTTCGAACAGGATACAGTTACTCGTGAAGGTGAAGCTGTTAAACTGAAAGCCAAAGGGCGTCATGATCCATGTGTTTTACCAAGAGCCGTTCCAATGGTAGAAGCCATGATTAATTTGGTTTTAACTGATCACTATTTACGCAACCGTCAAAGCCGTCTTTAAGGAATTTGGGAAGGAATTAATTTATTATATGTTTTTGGGAAGTTGGTTCTAAATTTGCAAATTCATAATTAGAACCAAAAACGAATATTTTCAGCTTTGAACCAGTACAAAATATGCCTCCCAAAATTAACCCAATGAAAGTTTCATCAAGGACAATTCGTCCTGCAAGTGAAAAACGACTTAATTCACTGATGGCAAACTCGGAAGCTCGATTTCTTTCATCCGGTTCTATTGCTGTATTTGGGGTACTCCTTTTTATTGCCTTCGTGATAGCTCAAATAATTTTTATTTAATGAAGAGCAAGTTTAGCTTCAATGCCTTACATTGACGTCTTCAACGGGGATGCCGATGGTATATGCGCCCTCCATCAATTGCGTCTTCACAATCCCCAGAATAGTTCCCTTGTCACAGGAGTAAAACGTGATAATCTACTGTTGAAACGTATTATTGCCACGCGTGACAGTACACTCACAGTTCTCGATATTTCATCTCATGCCAACCGGGATTCTCTCCTGCAGTTATTGAAACAGGGTAATACTGTTCACTATTTTGATCACCACTTTGCAGGAGAAATCCCTGAATCCCCACTTTTTCATCCACATATTGATACGAGTCCTGATGTTTGTAGCAGCATACTGGTAGATCGTTTTTTGTCAGCGAAATATCGGCTTTGGGCCATAGTTGCATCTTTTGGAGACAACCTTCATGTATCCGCACATGAGTTGGCCGACAGTTTGAAGCTGGATCCAAAAAAAACTGAAGAATTACGAGAACTGGGAGAGCTGATCAATTACAATGCATATGGTGAAACCATAGACGATTTGCATTTTTCACCTGAAGTTTTGTTTAAAGCTTTGCAGCCTTTTTCTGATCCGTTTGAATTTTATTATGCATCCGGAGAGTTGAATCAGTTGCGGGAAGGTTTTCGGAATGACATGAGCAAAGCAGAATCTGAACTTCCTGTAAGACAAACTTCTGCAGGTAGAATTTATCAGTTTCAAAATCAAGCATGGTGCCGTCGTGTATCCGGAGTATACAGCAATCAGGTTGCGCGGGAAGCCCCGGATCTGGCTCATGCACTATTGGTTGAAAGAAAAGACGGAACTTTTCTGGTTGGTGTCCGCGCCCCAATTTCAAAACCGCAAGGTGCAGAAAAATTATGCATTAAATTTTCCGGAGGAGGTCGAGCCGCAGCAGCAGGAATCAACAATTTGGCTCCGGAAGAGGTTGATCGATTTTTTGAGGCTTTTGATCTTCAATTTACTATTTAATTGAAGTTGCAGTAATTTTATGGTTTGTTTTTCTACGTTGAAATTTCTTCTCCTATTTTGAGCGCAAGCTCTTGTAAAATTGCCTCCAGTTTACCGCAAATCACTGGGACTTCTTCTGGCAACAGTTCTTTAGGTACGTGGAACGGTTCTCCAAATGATTCAACGATTGTAGTAAAGGGTTTGGGAATTTTATGTCTGTCCCAGCTTTTAAGATTCCAAAAATGTTTTGCTTCATAGTGCCAGGGAATGATAGGAACTCCTGAGTATTTTGCAAGCAGTACGACTCCAGATTGAATTTTTTCCGGAGGACCCAGTGGACCATCCGGAGTGATAGCAACTGATGTTTTGTCATTAAGCAGTTTTATCAGTTGTTTCAGAGCGGGAATTCCGCCTCTAGTGGTTGAACCGCGTACTGCCTGGTAGCCAAAATGAGTAAATACATCGTAAATAACTTCACCATCGTCGCTGCTGCTGATCAAAGCAGTTAGCTCTTGATTTCTCAGAAGCCAGACACTGAAATATATGTTTTGGTGCCATGTGGCAACAATTACGCTGCCGTATTCCTGCAGCGCAGTTTTCAGTATTTGCTGATTATTGCTTTTAATACGTGTAGTACTTCCAGTAATGCGAATCAGCAGCATGAGCGTTTTGGTGATCAGCCATCGCTGAAAACGTCTTTTCAAAGAAGATTTTGCTTCTTTCATAGAGAAAAAATTATTTTGTTGAATGAATATGAAAGCCACTTTACAATATTATACTATCATGAACGTCATCTGCTAAACAATTCAGCAGAACCTCCAAAATAATGCAGGTAATTTATGATGTATTACATAATCCGGAAGTCCATGCACCATCTTCTGAAGATGAATGCAATAATGAAAGTCTAACCCAAAACAAAGTTCTTCCTGAATCTAAGCACAATGTCTATCTGATTTGTTAACCTTGTCCGTTTTTTTTCAAGCAAAAGCAGAAGATTCGCTGACTTGTGTTTCGCCTGCCCGGAGTGCTTTCTTCCAAATGAACTGGAAAAAATAAATGCATTTTCGTTCCATAGCATACGTCGTGGGGACACTGCTGCTGGTTACCAGCATTGCCCTGCTGTTTCCCATCATCACATCCTTGATTTATCAGGAGAACGATTTTAGCGCTCTGCTTATTTCTGCAGTGGCGGCTTTTGGGATGGGCCTGCCTTTGTGGTGGTTTTCACCGAGAGATTATGAATTAAGCTTCCGAGACGCAGTCCTCATCGCAGTTTTTGGTTGGGTAATCATTTCCGTTGTATCAGCACTGCCGTTTGTGATTCACGGCTCAATTCCGTCATTCACAGACGCATTTTTCGAAATGATGTCTGGTTACACCACAACAGGAGCAACTATCCTGACGGATATTGAATCCCTGCCTCATGGATTGTTATTCTGGCGTAGCGAAACTCATCTGCTTGGGGGTATGGGATTTCTGACTCTGACCTTGATCTTTTTGCCTCACGGCATGGCTGGAGTACGAATCTTTCGTGCAGAGTCCAGCCCCGGACAAGTTATAACCAAAGAAAAATTTCTTCCACGAAACCGTGACGCCATGATTTGGCTCTGGTCTATTTATCTTGGACTAAACATGTTGCAAACACTGATGCTTTGGGGCGGTGGAATGTCACTGTTTGACTCACTGTGTCATGCCTTTGGAACTGTTGCCACGGCTGGATTCTCTCCCAGGAATGGCAGTCTGGGTTATTACGGAAATGCTTATTTTGATTGGGTTGTTACGATTTTTATGTTTCTTGGCGGAATGACTTTTACGCTTTTTTACCACATGCTGAAAGGAGAATGGAATTTAGTTCGAATCAACACTGAATTACGTTGGTATGCCATTATTGTTGGTTTTTTCTGTGGAATATCAACACTAATTTTGTGGATGAATGGGACCTATGATCGATTTTTTGATGCACTGCGCCATGCTTCTTTTCAAATAATTTCTTTGCTGACCACTACCGGTTTCACAACTGCAGACTATGAACTTTGGCCTCAGTCAGTACAGATGCTGCTTTATGTTGTCTGCTTTATTGGTGCATGTGCAGGTTCTACCACCAGCGGTATTAAAATCGTACATTTTGTTATCATCTGGAAATACATGGTAACAACGATCAAGAAAATGTTTTTTCAGCCCCGGACAATCCTGCCGATTCTACTTAATCAGCGTGCCATAGATCCGTTTGCCGTCAATCTTTCCATCTGTTATTTTATTGCCAACATATTTCTCGTCTTGGGTGGAAGTTGTGTTATGGTGCTTTTAGATTCTATGGATTTTCAGACAGGAATGAGTTCAGTCATTGCAGCAGTGATGAATGTTGGTCCGGGATTTGGTGACGTTGGGCCTTCAGAAAACTATGCTCATATTTCGGCAGCAGGAAAATGGTTTCTTGCCTGGCTGATGCTTGTTGGCAGGTTGGAAATGTTCTCTGTCCTTGTACTGCTTTTTCCATCTTTCTGGAAAAAATAATTTACTGCCACTGTAGTCGGCAATTATTTTTCCACACAGCTTGCTAAAAGGATTTAAACTGAATGGTTCCAATTTCAGCAAGTTCAGTATTTAATTTCCTCAGGTATCTCAAAGTATTGAAAACAGCCCTACTTTCTGTTCCCCCAGCGTACCTTGACCATCCTTTCCGGAGTTAATTTCTGTAAATAGGCACAACCATACTTATGAATTGTGATCACTCTCTCCAGAGTAAGATAACCCTGAATGGAGTGGCTTTTATCTGGAGAACAGCACTTTGCTATACGTGTCATGACATTATCCATTCCATCCACAAGAATCTTGTTTGTTGATGGAGATTCCGCAATTCTCTTTTTTCTGGTCTTGGCTTTAGTTTCAGGTTGTGCCGGTGATTCCGGAGTTGAGGCAGTAACAGAACTGGGGTCATCGGCAAACCATCTACGAACTTCTTCACTGCGAATAGAACCGTCGCCAATGGAAAAAAGTATGTGCTCAAATTCTTGATTTTTATGTAAACGTGATTCCTTTTCCATCCGCCCTTCCCGAATCAGTCGATTCAGATTAAGACTGTGATTTTTGAATTCCCGTTCCAACATTTCGAAACCTTCTTTTCGTCTTCCTTCTCTGCTACGCTCGTGTAAAGCATGTTTAATTTTATTGCGGGCGTGACGTGTTTTCACAAAATCCAGCCACTCTTTCCTGGGTTCCTGTCGCGGGGATGTAAGGATTTCCACTGTATCACCGCTTTGCAGGGAACTGTCGAGGCGCGTGATGTTACCATTCGTCTTTGCGCCGGTCATACGGTTACCAACTTCCGTGTGAATTGCATAGGCAAAATCAACGGGTGTGGCAGTTTGTGGTAGTTCGCGGATTTCTTTTGCAGGAGTCATTACATAGATATTGTCACTAAACAAATCAATAAGAGGCATTGTATCGTTATGCCTCTCTGCTTTACTTTGTTCTGCCAGTGACACTTCAATTTGTTCAGCTTTTTTTTCTTTTGACGGTTGTCGTTTTTCCTTATACAGCCAGTGTGCCGCAACCCCATATTCTGCCATCCGGTGCATCTTATGTGTCCTGATTTGAATTTCAATTGGCCTTAAATATCTCAAGGGACCATTTTGGGAATCTGTGACTGTCGTGTGGAGAGATTGGTATCCGTTGGACTTAGGGTTTGCGATATAATCTTTGAAACGATTTTTTATCGGTGTCCAGTTTTCGTGAATAAAACTCAGTGCCGCATAGCATTCATCGATACCATTTACCAAGACTCGAAATCCAATCAAATCTTGAATTCGGTCAAAATTGTTTTCGACTTTCTCAAGTTTTTGAAAAATCGAGTAAAAACGTTTGTAGCGGCCCTGGACTTCATGAGTGATTCCTGCCTCTGTCAAAATATGACGGATCTTTTCTGAAATTATTTCAACACTTTCTGAACGATCACTGCGTTTTCGAGCAATTTTTTTCTTCAGGTTTTGGTAATTTTCATATTCCAGTTGCCTAAATGCACGGTCCTCCATCTCTGCCTTGATCCAGAAAATTCCTAAGCGTCCTGCTAAGGGAGCATGGACATGCAGAGCAGTCCAGGCTGTTTCATCTCTCTCTTTCGGAGACAGGGAATCCAGCTGTTCCAATTGCTGAAGCTGCAGCACCAGGAACACAGTCAACAACTGGACGTCACCCAGAACTGTCAGCAGCATACGCAGGGTAAGTTCAGCCTGCTCAGAATTTTTCGGACGTACAGGAAACTGCTGCACCTTGAGCATCCTGTGATAAAGCGGCAATGCATCTGAAAAAGAGCCCTTTGAATCAATTGATGTTTTGTATTCAAACTCTTTCGGCAAATCATCGGCTGCCTGATATTGCAAAAACAACAACGCAGCCTGGAGAGTGGCGGGGCTCAAAGAAAGTTGTTTGAGATTCTTTAAGAGTGATGCCGCAGCATCGGGGTTGCTCTGCTTTGAGTACCAGTTTTCAAAAAGACTGGTTGCTTCCGGGCTTGTCAAAAATGCTTCCGGTACAACGGAACCGTTTATATCTGCAGAATGGCCAATAGTAATTGTTGGCGACAAAATATCTTCTGAAATTTCAGTTTCGGAAAGATTACCCATTTGAAAGGTTGCTGAAATAAATTTTACAAAAGTCCCTGCACCATGAAATAGGTGTAAAGTTTAACATCAAATTGGACACCCTGCTTCTTTTCCTGCTTGAAAAATTCTGCAATTTCATCCGGAGATTTGACGAATACAGTTATGAATTCTCCGGGCTCATTTTCTGGTTTTGGCTGTAGGTTCTCTGCGATGTTTTCATCAACCTGAACTTGTACAAATGAAACGGTTTCTGAAAGAATTCCGGGAGAAGAAAACAATCTTGGGCTAATGTTTTCAACAGTACCAACATAACCTGTTTCTTCAAAAAGTTCACGGATTGCAGTTGTTTCCTGAGATTCACCAGGATCAACTAAACCTGCAGGAAATTCCAGGATATAAGAATTTGTTGGTGGACGAAATTGGCGAATAATAATAAATCGTCCAGAAGGTTGCATTCTGGCAACTATAATTACTGCCTCTGCACGGTGTTTACGATGCAATCCTTCCCATTTACGTACTTGTTTTTTATCATCTTCATAGCTGAACTCCACAATCTCGGCCCAATTTCCGCGAAAGAGGAGTTTTTCATCAAGAACACGTGCTGTGCCTGCATTTGTAGGATTATTAGTTTGGATTTCAGACATTCAAATTCAACAGAAAAATTAATAAATGTGTTTACGCAATTGGTTTTGCAGTACAAGTGGCCTTATAAAAAGATAGAGGATTTTGTGACAATCACAATCCAATTTTGAAATTGTTTTTGGGTTGTCTTTTGTTGATGTCTGCAATAACATTCGACTGATGAGGATTAATTTCTGAAAACCATATTCCTGAAACAGCCGCCCCTATGAGAAGCATCCGCTTAATTTGGATTGGGAAATCGCAGGAGCCTTTTGTTCAGGATGGAATTAAAGTATATTTGAAGAAAATCTCGCATTACACCAAGGTTGATTTTGAAGAAATTAAGCCGGTAAAGTATAATTCAGGTACGACAGATCAGTGGCGTAGGCAGGAAACGGAAAAATTACTGAAACTCCTGGACTCTACTGAATTGAACATATTTTTGGATGAAAGCGGGAAGAGTGAAACCTCAAAAAGTTTGGCTCGATGGTTTGAAAAACAAATACCACTCGGATGGCGGAGGGCCAACTTTTTCATTGGCGGTGCATATGGTTTTGACAAAACAATGCTGCCTTCGGGAGTAAAATTGTTGCGCCTCTCCGATATGACTTTTACACATCAAATGGTGAGATTAATTTTACTGGAGCAACTTTATCGTGCGTTTACGATAATGCGTGGAGAACCATATCATCATGATTAATAAAGAATTACGTGATGAAACGATTAAAGGGCTCTTGGAGATTGGAAGTTTAGAATAAACCAATGCGACAGTAGACAGCTACCGGAATCCCATGTCAGGTGTGGGTGGTAGTTTTGGTGAAATGTGAAGAATTAGTGGTGTCTCTCACTGGAGGTTCTCCAAGGTTAAATAGTTTTAGTAGGCTTAACGGTTTCGAGGTATTGGACGGTAAAGATCTTTTTTTCTGCCTTGAACAGTTTCACTGTAAACTACGTATAGTCCGGATCCAGCTATTAGAACAATTCCTATCCACGAAACTATATCTGGCCAATCTCCAAAAATAGTGATACTCCAAAAAATAGATAACGGGAGAGCTACATATTCAAAAGGTGCTATTATTCCCGCTTTTGAAATACGGTACGCCTGGCTGATGAAATAGGCCCCCAATCCACTAAACATCCCTATCCCAAACATGATCATCAAGTCCTGCCAGGTTGGTACTATCCAGGCCCGAAATAGATAAAAAATAATTGGTTGTGATGGATCGGCTAAATTCCCATCTCCAAAGATAAGGCCCATAAGACTGCTAAAAAAAACAAGATTCAGTTGAATATAAAAGACCATTGTTGAAGCCTTTTCGGCTTCACCCATTTTACGGGTCATGATCTGAACCAGAGAATATGCTAGTGCTGCACCTAGAGGAAGCATGCTTGCAGGATTGAAAACTCCAAAACCTGGCCTGAGCATTATCAACACACCTATAAGTCCCACAAAAACAGCTACCCAACTTTGCATTCCAACCTTTTCTCCGATTAGTAATACAGACAGTGAGGTAATCAGCAATGGTCCAATAAAGAAAATAGCCACAGCTTCAGCCAGTGGCAAAGTAACTAATGATGTAAAAAAGCAAAGATTAGCGACTACTATTCCAAATCCCCTTAAAAGATGAAGTCCTAGTCGCTTGCTAAGGAGATATTTGTACCCACCATCAATTGGTACTAAAACAAGAAGTGTGAATAAAATTGCTACACTTGCTCTAATCAATATGATCTGATGTAAAGCATAATTTCCACTTATAAACTTGATTGCCATGTCCTGAGTAGTAAAGAATACTTGAGCTAAAGTAATGCAAATAATACCTAAATACTTTGAATTTATTTCCATGAAACTATAAGGATAATTTTATATATATTGGGAACAGAAATGCTATCTTCGCCCAGTGACTAAATTTGATAGTACTTGTAATTATTGACAGAGAGAAAAGTGGAATGGCCGAAATCAATTTTTTAGTTTCACAGTCAGACACCTTCCAAGTAAAATTACCAATTCTTGTAAAACAAACCTATTCGTGTTATAAATTAATTTTTCGTTAACAATTCTTTGGAAGAAAAGTGGCACAATTAAGTGAACATCTACTTGTTGCAGAACTTTGAATCAATTGACACACAACCTTCTTTGGGAGGTCGATATGCGTATCCTATTCCTTATTTTGACAATGGGCCTGCTACAGACGGGCTGCACATCGGTGGAGCCTGTCATGAGCAAGGCGGGAGTCATGACCCATCCGGACTGTGCCAAGTACAGTACCGAAGAGGCTGTTGCCACTTGCGAATCTGGACTGCGTCAGCGGGGAGGCAGCTCACGGTTCAGCTTCGGCATAGGCGTGACTCGAATACTCGACTGAACCTCTCTCTTCATTCTGAAGTACAATTCAGATGGTATCCTTCAATCACCACTTCAAACACTTATTCTCCTCGCAAGGTCAGTCACATCTTTTGATGGAGACAAGTATGAAGGGGAATACAAGGAAGGGGAATTTAATGGTCAGGGGATATTCACATCTTTTAATGGAAAAAGTATGTTGGGGAATTCAAGGATGGCAACTTTTGGAACGGAACGACATATGAAATAGATGGGAACTTCTTTGGAAAATTGGTGAATGGTAAATTGAAAGTAAAATAAATTCCACTAAAACCAACTCCATCATCTCCTGTGAGTAACTACCACTAATTTTTCAGAGTCATAAAACCAACCCTATCGTCCCTTGTGGCCCAGTACTTTAATCACATTGCTTGTTTTGGTACCGATTCTCTTCCCCCCACGCACATTGCCAAATTGATGGTTTACTGAAAGATGGGGAATTTTTTGCCCAAGATCCAAATTGACCAACATTTCCTCTATTGCCGGAACTTGAAGTGCATCCAGTGATAATTAATACTATTATTATTATAAAGTAACTCAATACTCTTTTTTGCATTTGTTCTTTTCCTTTCCATGTGCAATATATTTGCTTATTTAATGATTGCAGTCTAAAACCATTACTGCATTGGATATTGTCTGATAAATTATATGTTAAATCGCAAAGCTATGCAAATATTTTTTTAAAAATAATTAATTTTATGTAACATTTTTGGATTAAATATATTTAATTATTTATTATTTAACTTTTTCTGAACACGTCAAATCTGAATACGCTCCCGTAGAAATGGAACTTCCTCTTGCGGTTCAGCTTGGAGTTCTCTTGCTGCAAGGTGACCGGAATAAACTGCAGCAGCAATGGTTGTTGGAGCAAAGGAGCCCCCAATGCATTTGAGTGTTTTTATTCCTGCATTGGTTAATCTTTCTGGATCGCCATTCAACGAGTTAAAAAGTCCATCAATTGGTATCCGTTCGGTGACGGGAAGCAGGCTGTCGCATTCCCTTTCGATTTTCCTCTCAGAAAAGATACAGGAAAGTTCAACCTTTCCTGTTTCTGCAGCCGTAAGATTAGTTTGCGTGGCAAGTTCCAACGTTTCACGGTTGGCAGCTACAATCCTGCTGGAAGTTCCTTTCTCAAGATACAGTTTCAAAAAATCATAGTGCCTTTGACCGCTGTGGTAGATGTCCAAATACAAACCTTTTTTCCCACCTGCTAGATTTTTCATTCTTAGTTTTACACTCATTCAGCCCCTTGTGATTTCTCTTGCTTACGTATAATCTATTCTTGTTTGTCATATTAGAATAATGAGTAACAAAATAGTATCAAATAACGGTATAGTAACAAAAAACAAGAGCAAGTGAAACAGAATATATCCTGTTATTTCATAGTATTAGTTGTTCTTGTCATGTCAAAGCATAATAAAACTTAATTTATGTTTTTCACATTTTAAAACGAAACTATGAAACGTTTAATTTTAATTGCAGTCGTATTATTGCTTTTGGGCAGTATGGGTTATTTTGCAACACAAAACAGCCACAATGTTTCCCTGAACTTTTTCGGAAACTTTTCAATCCAATTATCAGTGTGGATGGTGATTGCCGGTTCCTTTGTCGCAGGATGGGTGCTGACTGAGATTTGGCAGTTTATTTCACATCCTCAGCGTTTTGTACAGAGTTTCCTTGGAAAATTTTCCCGGTATAAAGACAACAAAAAGCAACAGATAACACAAAATTTTGAGGATGCCTCTTTGCTGCGGGATCCAAAACAGGTGAGTAAAAGCTATAATAAATTACTCAATCAAGAAACTCCGTTGTCGATTAGAGTGCAGTACATTGAACAACTGCGTTATGAAAAAAGCGCAGAAGAAATGCTAAAAAAATATGCTGAACTGCGTACCAAATTTCAGGGTAATTTACAGGTACTACTGCCATATTTGAAACTTGCCTGTGAGGTCAGTGAATGGGATCTGGCAGAGAGGTTAAGTCATGAAATCCTCCGGATAACTCCTGATCATCCGGATGCATTGGAAGGACTAAGGCAATTTTATATTACAAGACAGGACTGGGTTGGCTGTATTGGTCAGGAGAGGGAATTGCTGAAAAAATTCAGCGGCAGCCTGATAACAAAAAATATTTCATTGACACACGAAGATCATTTACAAAAAGCACTCCGTCAAGACCCAAAGTGTTTGAGTAACTGGTCTTTCCGCTACCTTCCTCAAAAGAGGGATAAAAAAAATGATAAGCCTTTGGAAGCTATCGGTGAAGCAGCACAACTCCAAAAATCAGGTATGTTTTTGGAAGCTGCACGAGTCCTTAAAGAAGCTTTTGAGCGGACCGCTTTTCCAGAATTACTGGAGTTATTAGAGGAGGTTTATCGGGAAAGTGGAACTGATGAACAAATTTTGGAAATGGTCGGCAAACTGCACAATTCACGTCAGCGTTCAGTTCCATCTTCACTTCTTTTTGCGAAGCTGCTTTACCAATGTGATCGGCTGGATGAAGTATCGAAAGTTTTAGACAAAGTGAAACTTCCTGCAGGTTCAACAAAGTTCCCTATGGCAATTCTTGGATCAGAAGACAAAGGACAGCAGATGACTGAAGTTTGGAGTGATCTTTACCATGCACTCCGCTATTTAATTGCAGTCCGCCAGGAACGTTCTGAAGATGCACTGCAGGAGGCAAAGCCTTTGCTGAGGGAAGCTAAAATACTGGAATAATTTAAGTATGAAAGTAATTGAGACAGATGGAATTGTTCTCAAAACAATGGATTTTAAGGAAAAAGATTGCATTCTGACTTTCCTGACGGCTAAGGCGGGTAAGAAAGCAGGAATTCTTCACGGTGGAAAAAGTTTGAGGTCGGGAAATGCTGCAAAAGCAGAATTGTTTGTTCTTAACCATTTTGAGTTTTCTGAAAAACCGAACATGGATTTGGTTAGAATCCGGAAATGCGAATTGCAGGAAAGCTTTCCTCTTGTCCGTAAAAATTATTCAAAGTTTCTACACGCCAGTTACTTTTCGGAATTGCTGCTTCAATGTGAAATTCCTGAATTAGATTCTCATGAATATTTTGATTTACTGAAGAATGCAATGTCTCTGCTCTCAGAGTCTCAAACTGACACTGAAATAAAATTAAATTTTGAAATACGGCTTCTGAAATTACTTGGGATCACACCAAATTTGGAAATTTGTTTTCAGTGCGGAGGCGAACTTTGGCAGGAAAGATCCGGACGAAATCCTGCTCCAAAATTTTCAGTTCCGTACCAGTTGGACGCAAGCTCGGGAGGTGTTCGCTGTCCAAGATGCTGTATTCCTAGCTCTTACTCGGCTGCCTTGCATCCAGGAAGCTTAGCCTTTTTGCATGTACGGCAAAATGCAAAACAAAGTGATTCTGTTTTTCGCCCAACCCAAAATAATTTAGAGGAACTGGATCATGCGCTCTTTGTATACTTCAGGCATTTTTTTGGCCGAAACCTCAAGTCACACGCACTTTTGAAGGAGAATTTATGGAAAAATTAGAATTAGCAACGCTGGGAGGTGGCTGTTTTTGGTGTTTGGAAGCAGTCTACTCCAAACTGGAAGGAGTCAAATCTGTTGCTCCGGGCTATGCAGGAGGAACAAAACTAAATCCAACTTATGAACAGGTATGTACCGGAAACACAGGACATGCAGAGGTGATTCAAATTGATTTTGATCCACAGAAAACGAGCTACATAACTTTGCTGGACTGGTTTTGGCGTTGTCACGATCCTACAACTCTTAACCGTCAGGGAGGAGACATTGGGACACAGTACCGCTCCGTTATTTTCTATGAAAATGAGGCACAAAAAACTACGGCAAACGAGTCAAAAAAAGATGCTGAAAAATCTGGAATGTTTGATGCTCCAATTGTTACTGAAATTGCAACATTGCCGGAATTCTATCCTGCAGAAGATTACCACCAAGATTATTACAGTAATAACTCAAATGCCGGTTATTGCACCTACGTAATTCGTCCTAAACTCGCGAAGTTAAACTTGGAATAGTTTTATTAAAAATAAAATTGAGTTTGCCTCCCCCGGCTTCCATAAGAATACTCGTCACGGGTATGAATTTCGGTGTTGATTGTCTCTTCTGCGAGTTCGTTGATAAAACGGGAGCGCTTACTGATTCCTCCGGAATAACCTGACGAAACCACCGGTGCTGTTATGAGCAGGTGTCGTTTTGCACGTGTCATTGCAACATAAAACAGGCGTCGCTCTTCTTCAATTTGCTCTTCTGTCCCCAAACTTCGTTGGTGAGGAAACAATCCTTCTGTTAGTCCAATTATGAATACCACCTTCCATTCCAGACCTTTAGCCTGGTGGATGGTGGTCAGAGTGAGAGTGTCCTGATTATCCTGTTGTTCGGCTTCATGATCAGTGATAATGCTCGAACCAACCAAAGATAACTCATTTAAAAATGCTTCCAATTTATTATAATTACCAGCAAATTCTTCAAGATAACGAATATCTGTTTCGCGCTGAGGGGCATTTTCAAAACTGCTGAAAAGCACCTCGCGGTAATAGCTCTTGTACAGTAATCCTATCATGTGAGAAGGAGTTACACTTTCCTCCAGCATTTGCTGAAAAATTTCCAGCAGAACATTCCAGCTCTCAAGGGCCTTTTTAGGAATCAGTTTTTGCAGTTCAACATTGTCTTTAGTAAGACGGACTGCCTGTTGACTCTGGAATACCATGAAAATCCGGTGTGCAGTAGTGTTGCCAATCCCGGGAAGAAGCCTAAGCAGACGCATCCACGCGATTTCATCAAGAGGATTAAAAAGTACTTTGAGAAAAGCCGTAACATCTTTGATATGAGCTTGTTCAAAAAATTTAACTCCTGAATGAACAACAAACGGAATACCTGCATGTGTCAGCACTACCTGAAGTGCTGCAGACTGTACATGATTTCGGTAAAGCACACTCATTTCGTTCAAAGAAATATCTTCATCCCGGAAACTGAGTATTTTCTCCAGTATCAGTTCAGCTTCATCCTGAGAAGCCCAAACATGATGTACGAGGGGTTTTTCTCCTTCAGCTAAAGAACTAAAAAGGTTCTTTTCAAACTGACGTGTGTTATAATTAATACTTCGGTTGGCAGCATCTAAAATTTCTGGAGAACTACGATAATTTTCCTCCATGTTGTAGGTGACTGCCTGGTAACGTTCCGGAAACTCAAGCATGTTGCCAAAATCAGCGCCGCGCCAGCTGTATATTGATTGAGCATCGTCGCCGACAACCATTAAATTTTTGTGCGGCCTTGAGAGCCGGTATAAGATATTGGCTTGAACCTGATTGGTATCCTGATATTCGTCTACCAGGATGTATTGAATTTGCCGGCAAAGCGGGAGTCCTTCACCATGCCGCAAGAGTAGTTCCAGCCAGTTTTCCAGCAGATCATCAAAGTCCATCACTTGTCCGCGTTTTTTCTTGTGACGGTAGGCAGCTAGAATGTTTAGTATTGTTTCAGTGTTTTCTTCAAAATTGGGAAAATCTGCTGAAATCAGCTGCTCTAAGTGAAAACTACGTTCATGGTAAGGCTGGTCCAAAATCATTTTTTGAGTACAAAAACGATTGAAGGCCAATGAAAACATGTTTTGCAGAACAGCAGCTTTTGGAAAATATTTGCCTGGTTTCCCTACTGTTTCTGCAAGTGAGGCTTTTATCAGGTCCCTGGAATCTGAGGAATCCAGAATGCTGAAATTATTGTTATAGTTTAGTAATTTAGCATTTCGTCTGAGGAATCGGCTTCCCACACTGTGGAAGGTTCCATGAATAATCTTTTGCTGTTCTGTAGAATTCTTTAAAGCCCGGCCTACTCTTTGTGCCATTTCGTTGGCGGCTTTGTTAGTGAATGTCAGCAAAAGAATGGAAGACGCAGGAATTCCGGAATGAATCAGCTGTGCTACACGGTGAGTAATCACCCTGGTTTTTCCACTGCCCGCTCCGGCAATGACTAAAGCTGGGCCTGTTTTGTGTTCGACGATTTTCCGCTGTACCGGATTTAAAGATGCTATTGACCAGGTGGACATATACTGGACTGGTGATTTTAGATGTCTTTCCGTTGATATTTTCTAACTATAATGCCAAATTTTAGTCTAAAACAAAAACAACTAGCAAAATAATTTCCATGTTTTTTGAAGAAATAAAACAAATCGTTTCGACTTTCCGTGAAGCAGTAAACCTGTTTTTGAGTAGAATCTTTAACAAAGGAGTGCCGATAGCAGAGGATATGACGACCTTGATTTTGATAGGGTTTGCGATTTTTATCATTCTTTTGTGTCTTTTTGTATGGTATCGGCAGCATAGCAGATCTCTGAAAAGTAAAGCTCCCGAAGAACTTTCCGGGAGGAAAAAAGAGAAGCGCCTGGTGCAGTTGGAAAAAGAACATGCCAAAACACTTGAGTTGCAGATCAAGGAAGAAGAAAAACTGCGGGAAGAAAAAGAGTCCGCAAAACTTGCAAAAGCGGAACAACGGGAAAAAGGACTTCAAGAAAAAATTGCTTCAATTGAAGAGGACCGTCTGAATCAGCAGGTTCTTCAGCGTGAAATTGAAAAAACTGCTGAAACCGTGGAAACTCCTGATGAGGTAGATTCTTTCCTTGAGCGTCTACATAAAGGCGTCGTTAAAACAAGAACACAGTTACTAGATAATTTAGCCGAAGCAGTTTTAGGTAGAAAAGAAATAAATGAAGACTTACTGGATGATTTGGAAGAAGTGCTCATCGGTTCAGACATAGGTCCGGAAACTACACAGCGTATTCTTGATGCAATCACAGAGAAGGTGGAGCGTGAAGAATTAAGCAGTCCACAAGTTTTGCAGTCAGAAATTCAGTTGGAAATTCAAAAAATTATGAGTAAAACATATGCCGTCCCCGGGACTGAGGAACGGAAGCCGTTGATTTTGCTTTTTGTTGGTGTAAATGGTGTTGGAAAAACAACTACTATCGGAAAAATTGCTGCACAGTATCGTCAGCAGGGTAAAAAAGTTTTGATGGGTGCAGGTGATACTTTTCGGGCAGCAGCTATTGAACAGTTGGTGGAGTGGAGCAGGCGGGCTGATTGCGACATCATCCAAAAGGAACCCGGAAGTGATCCGTCTGCGGTGATGTATGAAACGGTGCAAAAAGGAATAGATGAGGATTACGATGTAGTGATCTGTGATACAGCAGGACGTTTGCACACCAAAAAGAATTTGATGGAAGAATTAAAAAAAATGGTGCGGGTGATTCGCAAGTTGATTCCTGATGCACCCCACGAAATCCTGCTGGTACTTGATGCTACCACAGGTCAAAATGCAATATTCCAGACTCGGGAATTCATGGAAGCTACAGATTTAACAGGACTTATAATTACTAAACTGGATGGTACTTCCAAGGGAGGAGTTGTTATCGGCATCGTCAACGAGTTTGATATTCCTGTGCGTTACATCGGAGTAGGTGAACAGGTTGAAGATTTACGACCTTTTGATGCCCAGCAATTCACTGAGTCAATTTTTGCTTAACTTTTTGATTTTGGATGTAAATCGGAAATTCAACACCGCAAAATAGATTATACCCGGTTATAAGACAGCAGCCAGAGGGCTAGAGCGAGAAAAATTATATTTCCGCTCCATGCTGCAAAGAAAGGGAATATCAGGCCTGCACCGCCGACTGCCATGGTTATCTGATTGAGTATCCAGAACAAAATCCCGAGTAAGCAACTGAATGCCAGAGATTCTGCCGCCATCCCCCGTCTGTTATATGATGCAGACAGCCCCAAACCAATCAGAACCATGATAAAAATTTGAAACGGATAGGCGGTCTTCTGGAAAATCGCAACCCAATTACGAGTTACATCTTGTCCTTCACTTTGAAGTTTAAGAGTATTTTCATACAAGTCAAGGAGGGGTTGATGATGCGGAGAAGTGGGAATATCAAAGGGTACAGTGGGCAACTTTTCTGTTTCGATTCTCCATTGTTCAACGTGTTCAAGCCGCAAATTTTCATCCTGGAAAATGTGCTTTTGAATGTCGTGAAAGATCCATGAATTGTTTAGTTGTTCTCCCCGTTCAATTGCAGTTCTTCCCAGAAGTTGAAAAGGATTTTGCTCCCAGTTAAATGAGGTGATTGAACTTATGCGGCCATTATGTTGGCGATTCCCAAAATAGTAGATGCTTTGTTCTTCACCCACTTTCCAGAGTGGGGGCAAGCGTGCAGAATTTTCCTGTTTGACCCAAGTTTGATGCATCCATGTGTACATGTAATTCTGGCTGAAATACGCAAAAGACGCAATCAAAGCAGAAACAGCTAACACAGGAAAAGCCAGTCTCCAACCGCCGATTCCCGAACTACGCATTGCCAGCAATTCAGCATTCTTGTTCAGTGAACTGTATGTGGCAATAGTTGCCAGTAAAACCGTAATTGGTATTATTAGTTCCAGCAATAGAGGCAGCAAAAGAGCCGTTTCTTGAAGGAACTTCAAAAAACTCTGCCAGTCAGTAAAAACATCTGCCAGGTTACCAAAAAAATTCCCTACCAGAATCATCAATACAAATGCACCGAGAAACAACATAAAATAACGGTTGAACTCTGATGCAATATATTTTGAGATTATTTTGAACGGCATAGTTCCCGGGCCTCATTGGTGAATAAACAATATAGTATTCAGAACAGGATAAAGTTTCTTATAAAAAGGTTCAAAGTAAATAACAAATCTAGTTAATATTTGTTCAATAGTTAGGGCATTATCTTGCATTAAAGCACTGGATTAGTTCTAAGAGAATTTTTTTTAATGACTTTGTTCTGACAATTTAGGAGTCTAAAAAGCAATATTCATGTCCCAATTAATTCTTGTACTCGAAGAAAATCCAGAAATTCAAAGTTTAATTGCCGCTTCTTTGAAGGCTAGTGCAATTTCAGTTACTCAAGAATCTAATCCAGATTTATTTGTGCAGCAGGCACTTAATCTGGAGCCGGATTTAATTTTACTCAGTAATTCAGGCGGCGATCAAAACTACAAGAATTACAGAGAAATACGCAAAGACCCGCAGCTGAAAAATATCCCAATAATTTTACTTGTAAACCCAAAAGACGAGCTTGACGAAAAAATTATTTCAGAGCTTGGAATTGATGGGTTGCTTCGCAAACCCTTTGAAGCATTGATGCTTCAGGAACAGCTAAGTCAATTTGTTACTCTGGATGACAATTTTGGCATTGAACCGGATAATGAGGGTGAAGATTTCAAGATAGACATGAGCTCAATTGACAATCAATTGAATGATATTAAAGAGGGGGAACAAGAAGTAAACTCACCAGTTGAGGAAGGATCTCAAGTAACAGAAGAATTAGAGCAGAATGCCCTGGAACCAAAATTATCCTCTTCAGCAGGTAGTGAAATGGATTCAATGATTCTGGATGACATTTCTGCAGATACGGACATTTCTAAGGATACAGTGAAAAAGGCAGAAGTTGAGCTGGATGAAAATGAAATAACATCTAACGGTCTTGAAGTCATCAATGATGAAGAAATGACAATGGACACCGGTTTTGAATTTGATCTTAAGCTTGATGAAGATGGAATCGAAATTGACTCCGAAGAAGTTGTTACAGACACTATAAAAACTGGGACAGATCCTGCCTCAACAGGATTGGTGCAACTTAAGGACTCTGGTTTGGAAGACAAATATGCTGAAAGCCGCCTCAAAGTTGAGGGTGAAAAAACAGAACAGGATCTGAAGGCACCAGCGGATATTGATCTTGAAGTAAATGATTTTGAGGATCTGGATGATATCTGGTCACGCTCTCCGGAATTGGATCAGACACCTAGAGAGGGCCTGACGGATATAAGTTTGGAAGAAGAAGATTTTCAACCCGAATTTCCAGAAAATCTCTCCACATTTGAAGAGCCAGCCGAACCTTCGATTCAAGACACTGATTCCGACAGGAGGATCACGTCAGAATCAGTTCAGGAATTGGATAATTATGAACTTGAACCTGATTTCGAAGAAACAGGAGAGGAATCGCAAAGTTCACCTGACAATAAATTGTTAACGGACTCTGTGGAGCAGGATCTTGAGGAGACAGTTGAAATCGAGGATGTTGAACAATTCGTAGAAGATACATCTGCAGACGAATTTGAAGGAGATTTTGATGAGAGTCAGGGAGATGCAGATATTATGTCAATGGTTCATGAAAGTATTGGCGAGCAGGAAGAATCAGCAGAAAGTGCTATGATTGAACTGGAAGACCTCAGTGAACAAATGGAAGCTCTTGATTCTGCAGAAATAGAGTTTGAAATAGAAGAAGAAGAGTTTGAGGAGGATCTGGAAAAAGAAAAACCGGAAGTTGAAGAATTATCTGAAGACGAATTAGCAGTGTCAGAAGATGATTCAGAAGACGAACTGGTAGAATTC
>Ga0257107_1000236_pt1 | contig 21286 bp, 19 predicted proteins | sample LP_taG_2_FD_190178 | JGI IMG/M metagenome (GOLD analysis project Ga0257107, IMG submission 190178) | Marine microbial communities from Northeast Subartic Pacific Ocean, Canada - LP_J_2011_P26_500m | ecosystem: Environmental > Aquatic > Marine > Oceanic | place: Canada: Northeast Subartic Pacific...
GGCGACTGAATCAAGTGGCGGAAGACTGGTAGATTGAGTACCTCTGTAAATAACATAATTGGTTACACTATCTGAAGATGAAGCTGTCCAGGAAAGATCAATGTTTTGATAGGAAGCTGTGGCAGCAAATCCTGATGGTGGTGCAAGGCCCGCATTAATATCCTCAATCCGTACCGCCCAGCCATCGTGAATCAGGTCATAGTTTGTATAATTATGAACAACAGTGCCTCCCCTTGTACGAGTTTCATCCTGCCAGCCAATGGTGATTCCCCAACCAACTTGGATACCGGTGATAGTATTATACTGGTATACTATCTGACCGTTACTGTTTAGTATAACCTGGAAGGTATAAGAGGTTGTTGTCTCCTGTCCATAACGACGAACATCATTAAACGTAACAACTAACTGACTGCCGTCACTGTAGTAATACGCTCTATCAACCGAATAAAAATGTAAGTCATCCCAGAATAAGGCCAGCATTGCTTCTGGGGCATTTTCATCAGGTAATTCACGATTACTTAGGTCATTTGATGTATTTATAAAGCTTATCCAGCCATTAGTAGAAATTCGAAATGTCGTATAATCAGTACCGTAGAATGGAAAGGAAAAGCCAATGGGGTGGGGACCAGTATTCTGGTCATCACCGGACATGGATATCTGAGTTCCGGTACTGGTGATATCTTCCCAGCTGTAGACGGGTCCACCACTGCTATCACTGCTGAACCATTTATAATCCGGTCCAAATCCTGCCGAGTATGTACTCCAAGTGGCGCCACCTAGGGTACCTGTATTACTGTTTCCACTGGCATCAGCTATGGTAGAGCCAGAACCTTCATTCATTGGCCAGTAACCAACCAGATTACTGGAAGATGTATAATCTCCGGAATTACTGCTTGCTGTTAATGGGATTCCTAAATTGTATAACGCAGTTACTTCGGCAGCTGTTAAGTCATCATTCCAGATAGCTACTTCATCAATATTACCATTAAAAGCGCCGCTGGTGTTATCACTAGCACCACTAACGTTACCAATCCATAATGGCACAGTATTCTCTGTCACCACGTCAATAGCACCATCTGTTGTGACATCAACTCCGTTTAAATACACATTAGCTTGATATCTATTAAATGTAACCGCTATTTGGGTCCAATCAGTTGTAGCAGCAAAGGACCCGCGCGCATAATTGTCATTACCTGCTAAAAACGTAATGGTGTTTTGAGAAGGATTTAATTCTATTTCATAACCACCACCATCATTCCACATTTCTTTCTTTGAAATAACTCTTTCATATTGATCGTCCGTGGTATTATTTAGTTTAACGTAGACCATTATAGTGCCGGAACTATCCGCCCCACTGATGTTTAACACACTATTATGGGCTATCGAAACATAATCATCACTACCATCAAAGCTGAGGGATTGTGCTACAAGGTTTTGTGTAGAAAACATGGCAACAGTAAGTGTTGCCAATAGATATTTTTTTGACCGCATATTATTCATAAGCATTGTTTATTCAGGTAATGCTGGTGGTTCTGGTAGAGGAGATGGAGCTTCAGGCTGGAGCAAAACATAGGCACCGCCGGCAAGTAAAGCCAGTCCGCCTAACAAGGGCAGACTAATATTTATTCCTCCGCCACCTTCATCAGCTACATCATCACCAGCATATTTACGACGTTTCTTGATCAAATCTTTTGGTGGGTCCAAACCTAGAATTGTCCAGGCCAGGATCTCAATTTCAACGATCATGCCTTCTACCTTACCTTCGTAGGTTACACTCTGCATATTCTCTGCCGCGCCGGTGGCAACACTGAACATTTTTATATCAATGGTATAGGCTTCACCCAGCTTACCAATGGCGCCATTGACCATGAATTCCACACCAAGCATGGCCCCCACTTCAGCTGCACATTCCTGGCTACTACATTCGGCACCGGTCATCCCTTGCTCTTCAAGCACTTCTGACATAACGCCACGTTCAACCATTTGTACTCGTTTTGTGCCACTTATGGCTGTGGTGAACCGATCAGTCAGTGTCTGGGCTTCCATTGCAGAAATTCCTCTACCCTCAAAATCCAAAATAGCTACAGTAGGTTTATCCTGTGCACCACCGCGTTTTAGACGTAAACGCTGTGGGGCCTGCAGCCCAACAATTTCCCAAGCCAGGATCTGCATTTCAGTCAAAAGACCGGCAATATCGCCTTCATGGCTGGCGTTAACCGAACGCTCGGTAGCGCCGGTTTCTACGGAAAACATTTTTACATCGATCGTAAATGTATTACCCAGTTTCCCAATGGTACCACTAATCATGAACTGGACACCCAAAAGCTGACCAACTTCAGCAGCACATTCATCAGATACACAACCGGATTGGGCCAGTCCCTGTTCTGCCATAATACTTTCAATAGCTTTTCTTTCGATGAGACGCACTGCATTGGTGCTGCCAATTTCCGAACGCATCCGTTCGGTCAGTGTTTGCACTTCCTGAACGCTAATACCTTGCCCTTCAAAGTCCAGAATAGCTATCGTTGGGCGGGTATCCTGGCCCCATGCAAAACCTGTTATTAAACAGGTCAGCAATACATGTATTAGTGATTTTTTCATAAAACCCTCACAGTTTAAAACATGTTTGGCAAACTAGCAGTGCGCTGGAACACAAAAGAACTATTCTTCTGCCTCCACCAACAATTCATCTACGATAGTGGAAATCTCACCTTCGAAATCTTCCCCTTCATGAAAGCCCTGCTTGGTTAACCGGATGGTTTGAAATTTATCGATCACAAAAAGGCGGGGCAGTGTTTTGGCGCCATACCGTTCCTTGGCCACACCACGGTTATCATTTAAGATCTGCATCGTAATTCCTTTTTTAGCTAGGAAAGGACCGGCCACAGGCGAATCCTCAAACCCTGGGCTGGTTCGCGTTGCCTCGGTAATATCCACCAAGAACCATTTCACCCGCTGCCCATCGTATTTTTCATACAAATTCTGCAACAAGGGTAATTCTTTCATACAGGGCTTGCACCAGGTAGCAAAAAAGCTCACTACTACTACATGGCGGTTAGGCTGACTCTTGAACTTGCGCAGTTTTGCGCCCCGTTCCACAGTCCAGTTCTTTAAAAATTCAAATTTAGCCGGGGCATACATTAGGGCCCAGGTAGGGGCGATGTCACCTGGTTTAAAAACCAGATCAGGTATGCCATCCGCATTAGGAACTACAGCTACTTCTGATTCTTCCTCTACTGCCGCGGCTTTTTCCTGTACTACTGGTTTATCTTCATCCTGCGCTGCTGTTGTATCTTCATCCTGCGCAACAATTGGCATCATAATTACCAGTGTCAGGAGTAACACTAAAAATTTTGGATTCAACATTAAAATTTTATTTGTCATTATTTCTCCATTAATTAATCAATCAAGTACTATCAGCACTCTACAATCCTTAAGTATACCGTAAGAACTATTGGCAGACCTTATTCTCATTATATCTGAGTTACCCACAACAATATCCACTTTATTAGAACCGCTGGTCGCCACACCTTTGATAACCAGGGGGTTGCCTTTTACGCGGTCATCTGCTTTACCAGCATCTAAACCACGGGCATATCCAGCTACTCCATTTTTTATGGCAAATTCCCGTGTATAATCACTTGACCCATAGATCACACCGCCATTCTGATCAAGAATCTGGGGTGACATGGCCGGTCGAACACCGAGACCAGTACAATCAATGATCAAGCCGGTAACCGAACCAGTTGTGGGTGCTTCAGCAGTCTCATCTGCTGGTGCGCTGGCAGCCGCAGGTGCAAAGGGATCAAGAAAACCGGCGACCGGAATTACTACCTCAGAGATACCTGCCATCGGGACTTCATAGGCGACCTCAATGGAAGTATCACTTAAATATTTTGGGTCTCCAACCTGGTAGGCTCCGCGAATCGCGCCTTGTACCTGAGTTTTGATCACATCATCAAACATGGCCCCACTCATGGTGGTCTCACTGGTCAAGGTTACGCCATTAACAATCTCAATCAATTGGCGCATGGCATCCTGCTTCGCTATCCGCAGTGCAGCCCGGCGGGCCTGCCCAGCGTTGATCACATTCTGCGGGATATAACCAATGCCGGTGGCTTTTACCTTGCGGCCGTTATAATCGATAGATCCGCGATCGAATGTATCGCCGACAAAAGTATCTTGGGCAAAGATACCACTTATTAATAATAATCCTGCGAATATACGCTTCATAATCCCACTCCTTTATTGAACAATTTCAGCTGTAATACGGTTACCAGACATACCGGTGACCTTAAAATTTAGCCCATCTGGGGTAGTTTGGCTCAACCCCATGGCCAGATCCTGGGCCTTACCCTCATATTCAACCTCATACTCAGCCACGCCATCGTTAAGACTTTTAGAATAGGCATTGCGAATACCGGAAACGGTCTGGGCCTGTAAAAATGACTGGAACATCATATACGATCCAAAATCGGCATTCTTCAAAACAATAAATACTTTGATAAAATTGGATTGCTGGGTACTCCATTTTTGGATCAACTGGCGAATAATATCCGTCCCCAGTTTATCGGCCGCGTCATTCACTGCATTGACACCTGCCGTAGACGCTGAAATGTGCGGCTTTTTGCCATGCGCACTGGGTACAACCGCTAAAATTTCCCCGGTGTCAGCCCGAACAATTTTTCCATTCAAGTCTGCTTGCCCAGAAGTCATACCGTAAAACACGCCCCCTGATGAGATCTTGGCTGTACCGATAACAATAACTTCGGCTCCCAGCATGGCGGCAATCTTAGCAGCAGCGGCGACATTGCCACCCAAAGCCTGCTCATAATCCGGTTCCCCTTTTAAGGCCTGTACTAATTGTCGATCAACGACATCGAATCCTTTATTATAAAACATGCTTAACAGCTTTGTCTCAGCAAAATCTGTTGGAGTATTATCAATCAAATTTTCTTCCCGTAACAGAAAAATAATTCTGGGTCGATTCATAGAATTCAACAGCGTCTGCATCGCAACTTCATCCTGCATCACCTGATCTAGAATCTGGGTAACTTCCGCAGAAATAGTGATCTCCCAATTGCCATCAGGATCCTTTTTCTCTTTGACAATGTCAAATTTTTTCACAAATCCCTGGGCCTTGGAATAAATATTATCACTCAGTGAAGTGGCTGTTACCACTGTTTCAGAACTGATATAGGCCCCCAGACCATTTTCTACGGCGTCCCGTTTTGCCTGCTCAATAGCAGCATCTTTCGTCAGGCCATAGCCTACACCCTGGGCAGTCTGCGCTTGGGCCAGCAACAATGTCAGCGGCACCAAGCACGCAACAATAATTCTATATATATTTTTCATTCGTATAAACCCCACCTATTTTCCTCGCTAAGAACACAAATCTATACAGGATTCACCAATATTCTAAATTATTTAAATATAAACCATTAACCAAATAATAATAATGGGGGACTTGTGATATAAATCAACTATATATATTCAAGGCATTTATTTTCAATATATTTCAACCTATATTCACCCTGTTGAAAGAAAGGTAAGGATTTATTATGAAACGCAACCATTTTATTTTTTATGCATTAACAGCATTACTTATCCTCGGAGGATGTGCTACCAAACCGCAAAGTGACGTTGATACACCTGAATACCATTTCAGAGCTGGCATGCGGGCCGTGGATTCCGGTAATTATGATGCTGCGCTAAATTCATTTCAGCGGGCATTAGACCTGGATAAAAAATTCATAGCGGCATATGCTGGACTGGGACTTGCCAACGCGTACCAGGGAAATACTAAAGCAGCCAAAAAAAATATTGGCAAGGCAGTTGGGAAAGGTGGAAAAGATCCGGATATACTAGCCATATGCGCCCGTACCTGGATCGTCATGCGGAAGGATGAGAAAAAGTGGTTCAAACAAGCGACTAACATATTGGATAAAGCATTGAAACGGGATAAAAAACACGAAGGATCATTATTTTACTACGGTCTAGCCCATCTGTATCACTATGATTTCAGTGATGCAGAATCCTATTTTCGCCGTGTTGTTGAGATGAAAGGCGAGTATGCCGGAAAGGCAGATAACCAATGGAAACGATCACAGAAAATTGTAAGAGCTATGCCGGGAACAGAAGCTGGTAAAAAGATCGCCTTGCAGGAGCAGATCAACCGGGCCGATCTTGCTGTCATATTTGCAGAAGAATTAAAGATTAGTGAACTAATTGCTCGTTTACCCGCTCAAAGCGACGGTTTCCAAACGCCTTCACAAATGGATGCTGGTGGAAATGCAAGAAAGCCATCGGATGCCAGCGGTCATTGGGCTTCAACATGGATTAACGAAGTATTACAACATGGTATCCTAGAAACAGGACCAGATGGGCGTTTTTACCCGGAAGAAACTATCACCCGGGCTGAATATGCCATGGCCGTTCAAAGACTATTGGTGGTAGCCACCAGGGATAATAGCCTGGAAGTTCGTTATTTTGGTGAAAACCCATCCCGGTTTAGCGATGTACCCAGTAGCCATCCAGCCTACAATGCCATGGCCCTCTGTAGTGAGCGTGGCATAATGCAGTCCGATGTAATGACCGGTAATTTCAATCCCGCAGGGTATATAAATGGTGCTGACGCATTACTAATAATTCGCACCCTGCAGAATTCACTGCGAATGACTTTCTAAAACAGCTTCCCCAGTTCTGGTCCGGTGCTTTTCCAGGATTGGAATATTCTGCATGGGATAGTTTTTATTCCCCTAATGAATTTTATTTATTCTTATGACCAAGGGGGCGGATCATTCCCCAGCTTACATTGCGCTGCAGCCGTATTGGTAACAACATTTGGAACACGGCTTTTCCCTCAGTAGCGGATACCTTTATTATTGTTCTTGATTGCCGTCTTATTATCTACAGTGATTTTTGCATTTTATTATCCAATTGACACTTTGGTGGGCACTATCACCGGTTTGATTTGTGTGCAGTTTGTTCCGAAACTCTACCTTGCCACTGGCCTTAACAATGAATCGTAAAACAATCATATTAATGTTACTTATTGGGTTAGTATTTCCCAGTTGTGTGGAACACCTGGTTACTGTACGTGTGTTACCTGATGGAAGATACACTATGAAATTTGTCACCAAAGGGGATTCTACTGATGTATTTAATGACGATTTCCCACACCCTTTTGGAAATCCCTGGACAACACAGATTGCAACAGAAATAAAAGATGAAGAAACCACCTGGATCATGGAAACATCTGGACTGCTTTCTGGCCCCGTTGCTTTTTCTGCTGGTGAAAGTTCACCAGTACAACTTGCCCATCCAATAGATGTAAAACGCACTGCTGGATGGATCGGTACACGGTATGCAGTTATTCAATTTTTCAAAGGACGAGAAGTTTTTCGTAAGTATCCAAAATTCGGGGATAGTCTAGGCAATGCGGAAGATGACTCTACAGAATGGGTTGGGGAAGCTCTGTACTATGTCGGCACAACGGCGATAAATGATCTGCAGGAAGATTCAACAACTATGCTGGAAAATATACTGGCTGAAAGAATTGAAAATTATATCCGTGGCTACGTGGATCGAAAAAACTTTACTGAGTTGTACTCGATAGATGATGCGGCCAGTTTATTTGTAGATGATGTGCTGCAACCTTTTTTAACACAATTACCAGAAAATTATCCAGCTGCATACCAAGATGCAGTAGAACGTTACTCAAAAGAAATGAACATAACAGGGCAACTACAGGATGATCAATTCAAATTCCGAATCTTTCTGCCTGGCGTTGTCATCTCTACAAATGCCGATTCGATCGCCGGTGATACGCTGATGTGGACCTTTGGGTTAAAAGATTTTTTAAATGATGACTACATACTTGAGGCTCAGTCAATTGTGTATTCCAAAAAACGTATTCAATTTGTAATAATTGTGGTCACGCTCTTAGTCTTAATCATTGCTGTAATCTTAATTAAATTCAAGCGATGATATTCCACAGATTACTTATTATCATGCTCCTGACACCGCTCTTATTCGCAGCAAAACCACAGTTCAGTGATAATCAGATTCTTGCCATGACACCTCATTATTTCGACCGAAATCATACCTCCCCTGAATTATTGGGTGTCAACATCTATAATACCCGACAGGGCCGGGTGTATCAGGTCGATATTCAAGTGGACAGGAACAGGTTAAATGATGATCTGGGCTTTGCCTACTCCGCTTTAACAAATATGGGACAATACGCTAAAAAGCCTATCAAACAGCTTATTGTGGTAATGCACAGTGACAATCAACGCAACCCGCCCCAGGTATGCATAGGTAAAGCAAAATGCAGTATCAATTTCTGGGTTCATCAAATAGGAGAATATCAAAACTGGTATAAGGATTGTATCCATTTTAAAGAATTGTAATACCCATGGGTAAACGCACATGTTGCCGTGCATGTAATAATTCAGGCATCTATTCAGTAGTAATATTCATTTACCTGTCTGGCAGTTCGCTAACTGCATCATTGCCAGATTCAGCGTTTGATTATTCAGGATCTTACTTCCAGGAAATGTCGACATTATTGCACATGCCCCCTAAGAACATTTTTGATGACCGACCGACAAAACTGCAGTTATACGTTGATCTCCCGGAAGACAGCATAGCAAGGGTAAGTATTTTTTATAAAACGAACATTATGGAAAATATGCAGGAAATACCTCTGATCAAGGAAGGAGGTTTTTATACCTTTAACTTTGAGCCCGAAGTGCCGGGTGAAGATTCAGTTACTTATTTCTTCACAGTTGCTACATCCTATCAGTCCATGTATGCAACTCCGTTGGATAAAAACGGTAATATCAAACCTTATAAAAAACCACTAATTGATCCGATCAAATATTTTGAAGAAAGATTAGAATCTATGCAATGGTAACTATAACCAAAATAATCAAATCACTTAGACAACAGATCAACGATCATAACTACCGCTACTATATCCTGGATGATCCCCTGATTTCTGATGGAGAATACGATCAGCTTTTCCGCAAACTGGAACAATTAGAGGAACAGCATCCGGAACTGATTGTTCCGGAATCACCGACACAGCGTATTGGTGCTGAGCCATTGGAAGATTTTGGCACTGTCACCCATCGTATACCCATGATGTCCTTGGCGAATGCTATGTCGGATGAAGAATTAAGCGCATTTGATGAACGGCTAAAAAAAGCCTTAGATGATACGGCAGATATTGAATATGTCAGCGAACCAAAACTGGACGGCTTAGCAGTAGAACTGATTTATGAGAACGGAAAATTCGTTAATGGATCCACTCGTGGCGATGGGACCAGCGGTGAAGACATTACGGCCAATATAAAAACCATTAAAGCTATACCGCTTACGCTGCGACATGATAAGCGCTCCATTCCCAGGTTACTGGAAGTCAGGGGTGAAGTATTCATTCGCAAGTCAGACTTTAAATCCTTGAATGCACAGCGTGAAAAGTTAGGCGAATCACCATTTGCTAATCCCCGTAACGCAGCAGCTGGAAGTTTACGACAGCTCGATCCAAAAATTACAGCAACACGGTCATTGTCTATTTATTGTTATCAGGCTGGATCAATAATTGGGGCAGAATTCAACACCCACTGGGAGTTTTTACAATCAATACTGGACTGGGGATTACCAGTAAACCATGAAGTACAGATCACTGCAGGAATTAAACAGGCGGTTGCCTACCACCAACAGCTCGAAGCGCGCCGTGATGATTTGCCTTACGAAATTGATGGGTCAGTCATTAAAGTCAACTCACTATCGTTACGAAACTTAATTGGTGTACGCAGCCGAACACCACGCTGGGCCATTGCTGGTAAATTCAAAGCACAGCAGGCTACAACAGTGATCCATAATATCGTCGCTTCTGTTGGGCGCACTGGCGCAGTCACACCAGTGGCAAAACTGGAAGCGGTGGAAGTAAGCGGAGTAACGGTTACCAACGCTACGTTGCATAATCAGGATGAGATTGATCGCAAAGATATTCGTGTAGGAGATACAGTGGTTGTGGAGCGATCCGGTGACGTAATACCTAAGGTAATTAAAGTTATCAGTGCAAAGCGGCCGGCCGGTACAAAACCATATCATTTACCCGATAGCTGCCCCGTTTGTGATCATGAATTGTACAGATCAGAAGATGAAGTGGTCTATCGTTGCCATAATCATGCCTGTTTGGCCCAAATAAAAGGACATCTACAACATTTTGTCTCGAAAAATGCCCTGGATATTGACGGAGTAGGTGAAAAACTGATTGAGCAACTGGTGGACCAGGGCTTGATCAATACGGTCGATGATCTTTTACGTTTGGATCAAGCCACGCTGTCTGGGCTAGAACGTATGGGCGAAAAATCGGCAAGTAATGTCTTGGCATCAATTACTTATGCTAAAGCGACAACCTTTGCCCGTTTCGTATTTGCTCTCGGAATCAGGCATGTAGGAGAACATACAGCAAAAATACTTGAGCAAGCTTTCCAGGGAGATATTGAAACATTTCGCGAAGCGTCCTTTGACGCGCTGGAAGCCATTAATGAAATAGGTCCAATAGTCGCTGAATCAATTATACACTTTTGGGAAGATGAGGCTAATAAAGAAATAGTATCGGCTTGTTTTGAAATGGGCATCACGTTTCAAAAGCTACCAGAATTGCTATCGCAAATACTGGTTGGAAAAACATTTGTTTTCACTGGATCATTAGAAATTTATACCAGGAAAGCGGCACAGGAACTGGTGGAAAGTCGCGGCGCACGGACCAGTAGTTCGGTAAGTAAAAATACTGACTATGTAGTTGCTGGTTCTGGTGCTGGGTCAAAACTGACCAAAGCAAAAGAATTGGGTGTCAGCATATTATCAGAACAGGAATTTGAAAACTTACTAAAAGAATAAAAGTTTTAATTTGAGTTAATTGTATTGTTACTATTGGAAACGAACGGGTATACCATAAATTTGAACCAGATGTTTTCAATTTAAAAATAAAATAAAGGGATATTGTCATGATGAAAATTGAAACAATAGTTGGCGACGTAGTACTGTTAGTATTACAGGACGCGGAAACATTAAAAGAACTGGGAATACAAAAAAACAAGATTTACGCTCGCATCGCAGGTTATGATGAAAATGGCATCTGGATCGAACACCCAAATTTCCAAATACCCCACATGGAAAATCCTGATGATAAAAATTCCAAGATTACTACCGAAACTGTTACTGCATCGGTTTTGATCGCCTGGCCCTACGTATGCTCTATTGTACATTTCCCCGGCGTTGAAGGATTCGATTTCCCTGATCCTTTTGATCAGCATATTGGCTTCGATATCGAAAATTGAAAACTCCTGCTGTCGAAATACTTGGGCTTAAAAAATCCTTCGAGGATGTACAGGCCCTTAATGGCATTGATCTAACCATCAATCAGGGTCAATTTTTTGGATTACTGGGTCCGAATGGGGCGGGAAAAACAACTATCATCAATATACTCACCGGTTTAGTTATCAGACAGGAAGGGTCGACAAAAATATTTGGCCATGACACCGTTAAAGATTATCGTTTCACACGCGCAAAAATAGGCATTGCTGCGCAAGAATTATCCATTGACTGGTTTTTCCCTATCGAAAAATTACTAACGTTTCACGCCGGGTATTATGGCATATCAAAAAATTTAGCCCAAGAACGGGTAACTGAAATTCTAGACAGACTAGGTCTTACAGAGAAACGAAATACCCGCTTGCGGCAGTTATCAGGTGGTATGAAACGCCGCTATCAGTTAGCCAAAGCACTGGTCCACGATCCGGATATTATTATTCTTGATGAACCAACCGCCGGTGTTGATGTACAATTACGCCATGAACTTTGGGATTACCTGCGACGTCTGCATGAGGAAGGAAAAACGATTCTGCTTACCACTCATTATATCGAAGAAGCTGAATTACTTTGTGAACAGGTGGCAATAATTAATAAAGGAAAAATAATCAAAGAAGGATCGCCAAAAGATCTTACCCTGCAATTAGGGCAAGCTGGAATTACCATACATTTGAGTGGCTGGCAAGAGAGTAACAATCACTTGCTTGATGATTTTACCTTCACCCATGAAAATGGACGTCTACATTTTACCGTTACTGATCCAGAACAAGATATGGCTACTATTATCAGTATTCTAGGACAAGAAGGTTGTCATATTCATAGTGTTAAAACAGATAAATCATCATTAGAAGACGTTTTTCTTAATCTTACCGGGGAAGGAATCAATTGATGGCTGGTACCAACTGGATTGGACTATGGACATTGATAACCCGGGAAGTGGGTCGGTTTTTTTCAGTTTATCGTCAAACTGTTCTACCAGGGTTGATTTCATCTGGCCTATATATTCTTGTGTTTGGTTTTACGCTAGAGCGGCGTATAGCAGAGATTAATGGTGTCCCCTATACTCTTTTTATTTTGCCAGGATTACTGATGATGAATACGCTCATGAACGCTACATCCAATACCTCATCATCCATGCTGCAAATGAAACTCTTACAGCAATTACCGGATATTTTGACAGCACCTCTATCGGCTATGGAAATATCTTTAGCCTATATTATTGGCGGTACGGTACGGGGTACTGTTAATGGTGTTCTTGTGATGCTGTTGGGTGTGGTATTGATCGATATGCCTGTACACCAGCCCCTGGCAACAATCGGGTTTATTGTCATGGTATCCTGGGCCTTCGCCAGTATGGGGTTAGTCCTGGGACAATTATCCGATTCTTGGGATCAATTGGCAATGATGCAGAACTTTTTTTTGACACCGCTAAGTTTTCTTGGAGGTGTTTTCTATTCAGTTGATATGCTCCCGGACTGGGCCCAAACATTGAGCTTTTTTAATCCCATCTATTACATGATCAACGGTATACGTTTCACCATACTAGGTATCGCTGATTCACCGCCCATGACCAGTTTTACTATGGCTTTGATAATGACCATATTCTTCACCTTATCAGCCATAATACTGATGCATAGCGGCAAAAAAATTAAGCAATAATTCATGCGCTGCTCACCTAGTATTCTATTTATCGCTGTAATAACTACAGTAGTTATGGGCCAGGACGCCAGTACAGATTCAGCTAAATGGAAACATTATATACGCGGAGGAGGAGTGCGTGTGACAAATGATAACGGGCTGTCCGGCTATTATAGAATAAACAGATCGAGCAAATATTCTTTTGGGGATCTCCGTTTATATCTATATGGACTACAGAACAATTCGTACGTCTTCATACGGTATAAATCCAGCTCGAAATATAGAAAATGGCCAAAGTTTTACAGATTTAGTACGATAGCTTACCAGAAAAATACACAGGCGGGTGTTGCGCTGCGATACCATTTTAATCAAGGGTTGGGACTATTTGTATTGCCCTATAGCCAGGGGCATATAATTACGGAAATTGCCCATGCTTATGATATGTCGGATTATCTAAATGACAATCGGAGAACATCCTATGCCCGCGGTGGACTTTACTGGGATCATGATACAAAATGGTTTAGCACAAAATTAGAGGTTGAATATTTTCACCAGATCAGCGAAGAGGTAGAGGAAAATCTTTCCCGGACACAAGCAATGGCGGAAATTATCATGCCTATCACTAAGGATTTTTCTGCTATCATTATATATGAAATCGAATCATATAGAGTCATAGATATTGCTATTCCAATCGACCAAGGAAGCGTGTCCTTTTCTATTGGCTGGAAAGGAACAATACCGTGGATATGGTAACTTTTTGTGCTCTTTATCTATTAATCTGCTAGCAGATCTTTAACAACGTTTAAGTCCCCATCAATTCCTTGATATGGTTCCAGATCCAATATATGCGCCAGAAGAGGATAGATATGAATATTTTCAAATGTTTTTCTTGAATACCCTGATTTAAACGCCGGTCCATCCGCGACAAATATTGCCTGCATACTGGTTAATTCATTATCGTACCCATGGGCTCCCTTTGACATTCTCGGACCATGCCCCATGGGCATCAAGGTCCATCCTTCTTCAGCAACGATCAGAACTTCCGGAATACGTTCATGATTACGATAGTGCCAACGGTCAGGGATATCACGTTTCCAGTATACTTGCGCATTAGGTAGTTGTTGGAGATCATTGTAAACAGTGGTTAGCGTTTTCTTCGATTCTGCGGATAAGAAAACAGTTGGTCCTGCTCCCGTTGTTTTCACACGACTAAGATCTGTATATGCAGATAGATCGATTATCTGCTTCTGATGTACTTCAGTCATACCATGATCACTGACAATCAACACATTTAATTTATCCGCTATAGATAGTTTTTCAGCATTGTCCATAATAGTTCCCATGATACCATCCATTCTTTGAATTTGATCTACGGTTTTAGCGCTACTAGGACCGTATTTATGCCCTGTCCAATCCGGTTCATGGAAATACAACATTACTAGGCGGGGTCTATGTGACATTGGTAACGAAAACCAGGTCATTACTGAATCAATACGATCATCGAAGGGAACTTTCTGATCATATCGTTTCCATATTGATGGATGAACACCTGCTATCGCTGCTTCTGTACCAACCCAAAAATAGCTAGCAGTCTTCACCCCCTGTCTTTCAGCGGTTACCCAAATCGGTTCACCACCATAGAAGTTCCCATTTTCTACAGACTCCCTGTCACGGATTGAATAATGCTTATCTAGATCGGAGGCAAAAAATGAATTTGCAATCAGACCATGATTTTCTGCATACATACCCGTTGCTATACTATAATGATTGGGAAATGTCTTCGAAATAAAGATAGGTTTTAACCCTTCTGACTGTACACCATTTTTAACCAACTTATCAAAATTTGGCGTATCTGTTACTTCTAAATAATCGGCCCTGAAACCATCCATAGATACCAATAACACATATTGATCATTTTCCGCATATATTAAGGCAGAGATGCTAACGATTATTGAATAAATGGGGTTTTTTAACATATCTAGTGGATTATATAATTGGGCAATGAAATTGATCTCTTTTTTAAGTTCTGGCAAGGTGTTTTATGTCAGATAGAACAAAAAACATGGTAGATGACCAACTTAGTAAACGTGGCATTATTGATACTGCCGTGTTAGATGCAATGTCTACAGTCCCGAGACATCGCTTTGTAAGCAGAATTTACCGCTCTATGGCTTACACAGATAACCCTTTACCTATTGGACTCGGACAGACAATAAGTCAGCCATATGTTGTGGCTTTAATGACTCAATTATTACAAGTGGATCGTAAACATAAAGTATTAGAGATTGGTACAGGATGTGGTTATCAAACAGCTATTTTGAGTGTTCTTTCAAAAAAGGTTATAACATTTGAAGTCTTAAGTTCCCTTTCAAGAAAATCGTTGGAACGATTAACAAATCTTGGATATAAAAATATTGACTTTCATTGTGCAGATGGAAAAAATGGCTGGTCGAAAGAAGCTCCCTATGACCGTATTTTGGTTAGTGCTGCGCCGGAAACTATACCGGAGGTTTTAATCGAACAATTAGCGCCAAATGGATATATGGTAATCCCCGTTGGTTCATTATACGACCAATTCATCCACATTATTACCAAAGATAAAAATAAGCAAGTTCATATAAAAAAATCTACTCCTGTTCGTTTCGTACAGTTGGTGTGAATATTATGTGTGTATATTATGTGTATATATATTTGTTAAAATCATACACTCAATGAGAATATATAATTTATTGTGTGTATTATTAAGATATATAATATGTATTAGTATAAACTAATTGTTGTAATTCTATTTAAACTGAATAAATAAGCTAAAATGGATTTACCAGGGTCATGCGCAGATAATTAAACGGATTTTTTCCCTCTCTCCAGCGATTAAAATCTTGTGCTGATCCATAGCCAAGAACAATAATTCCAATATTTACGCGCACTTCATACCCACCAGTAAATATCCAGTCATCTGATTCCTGGTCTGCATACCATGAATTTCCAAAATCTATAAACTGCGCCAGAATGAACTTATTATTCCCTAGGCGTGCTTCCAGCGATCCAAATATAAGTCTATCGCCAAGACGCCAATCATTCCAACCCCGCAAATGGACAACCTCATCTGTTCCTAATACGTTGTTACCACCAATATACATAGGAGTATCATTTGTAATGGCTGGCATATCTTGAGGTGGTGGGTTATCTCCTAACATCATTATTGACTTCACTCTACTAAACATCACAACTGGAAATTTTTCATGAAATTTATAATTAATAAATGCATCCGCTGTAATCAATGAATAATCGAAGTCCCCATAGATACTGGAATTAGCGAATTGGAAAGAAAACATTAAACCTTGACCTTGTGTAGGAATCATAGAATTATTTTTATGGTATCTTCGGTTAACCCACATGTGAGATGCACTAAATAATGCCTCAGCCCCGGAAATAGGCATGGGCAGGTACTTTGTAGAATCAATATATATATATTCTACACCAGTATCATCTATACCCCTTATCAATTTAGCATTTCGATCGGTTAGCGTTATGGCTCCACTAAAAAGATGATTATTAGATAAGTTTTCCCCAAAATTATAAGGCATCTGAAACCAGAACCCAAAACTGCTATTTTCTTCCAGCAACCCCCAGTTGGCGCGATCATATGGTTTGAACTTAAAATCCATATTAACTGTTAAATTGATCCCCCATAGCGGCCCACCCATAGCATTGGCATATTGGATAAATAAATAATTAGTCCCATTTTCACTAAAATCTGCAATTCCTATTCCGGTATATAAATGGCGTGTCATGGCATCTGACCATTGAGTTAGTCCAAATATTCCAGTACCCGCTGGGAAGATAAGCGATCCTTGATGCCTAAAGACTGAAAATGGTTTGTAACTGTGCGAATCCACAATATCAATATCTCTTTGCGGATCAATACTTATTAGTGGTATCGCCGGGCCAGCACTACGCCAGCCTGAGTAATGGCTACGTATAGCGAGTGGTTGAGTGGTAACACTACGATGTGGATTTATATTAGCGATGCGAACAGTATCCACATCTGGTAGAGTAGTCGCCATTATAGAACTATCCACTGGTGACCATTGGGCGACCCAAACGGCATCACCTACATCAGATACTTGTTTACTTGCACCGGTAGTAATGTTTACTGTATGAATGTTTGGTGTGGTACTGGCATGGGAAGTATAGGACACAAAATCACCTCCGGGGTGCCATACCGGATCATAATCCGCTGCGGGATCCTCAGTTATCCGGCGGACATCACCGCTGGCAAGCTCTAGAATAAACAGATCCAGGTTTGCTTCCTTATCTGCCATGGAAAAAACAATAGAATTGCCATCGGGACTATAATGGGGATTTAGAATCTGGGTATCATACACGTAGTTCGTGATTTGTTTTTTATCAGATCCATCGCCGCCTATGGTGTAAAGATTTGATACACTATTTTCATGAGCAACATAAACGATCTGTTGACCGTCAGGCGACCAATCAGGATAGGTTGCTCGTTCAGATTGAGTAAGCCATTCAGACGATTTTTCATCAAGATCATAAACCTTGATATCATTGACCATGGATTGATGTTTCCCAAAATGATATTTTGCGTACACCAGCTTGCGACCATCCTGAGACCAATTCAAATACTTGTGAAAAGAACCAAAATCTACTTCTTCTTTATCCCAGATAATGATGGGTTTAGGCTTTTTTTCTTGTTCATTGTCATCTTCTTCATCCTTACCAAATAACTTCGCAAAAAAGCCTGGCTTCTTTTCCGCATCCTTTTCTGTCTCTTCTTTAGCCTTTTTTCGTTCCTCCCGCACTTCCCGCTCCCTGGTTGTATCTCGCTCCAATATGTATAATGACATATCACCCTGCCCCTTATCATCCAGGCCAGTTATTGCAATCTGGGTACTATCACTGTAGAACGAAAAACCGTACAGCCTTTCGATGGGCAGTGTCACCACTGAGCCAATTTCCTCAATGGCTTCCTTTTGGGCGCGGTAACCATAATAATAAGTATTCATGTGCCGCCGCCAATTCTCATTGAACTGATCCACTTCGATACCAGTGTGTTTTTTGAACGCTTCACCAAAATTGAACAAACCCACACCATTTCGTTCAGATAATGTCTTAACAATCGTTGAGTCACCAAAGCGATCAGACCAGTACAACATTTTTGAATAACCGTCATGATGTGGGTCCATATCATCCATTTCGTTTTTGAGCACGTGAAACTTATGGCTTATATCGGACCGATATGGTCGCCAGTGTTCTGTTTCATATTCTGCTAATCCTTCTACCACCCAGACTGGGGTTTTCGAAAATAAGAATGACCACGGTTCCGGCAACCAGGTTTTTATACGGTGAAAGAAAACAATATGTTGCAATTCATGGGATAAAACTTGATAAAGCCATTTTTCATCTTCCAGCCAAATAGCTGCATCATTTTGATCCACCCAAATAAAGGTTTGATAAGTGGGCCCGGCAAAACCGTTCATAATCTCATCTTCGGTGGTAAAAATGATATCTATTGTGGGTATATCTTTTAGATCCATCTGTTTTAACAAAATTGGTCGGACCTGTTCAGCAATGGAAGCGCCTTCTTTAGCAATATTTTCTATACCTTGGTGATAATGAAGACGATAATGTTCTGTTTCAATGGTGCTCCAGTCCAATTCACCGTGAGTACGGCCGTTCCAAGACCACGTTTGGCTAAAGCCCTGAGTAAGAAATAATAAAAAGATTAATATTTTCATTATCATTATTTCCCATTAATAGATATGTTTATTGCTGCACCAAGATTTTCATCATCTGTAGCAAAAACTTTTTTATTTCCAGCTATAGTAAGTGCTTCAACTTTATTTCGTTGAAAAACATATTGTTTAGAAAATGAATCGGCAATTAGAAATTCCATTTTATCATTTTGTTTTTTAAACCTACCAATTTTATATATCCCAGATTTGTATGGCCCATTATCCCCAGGATCGGATGTTGCTGCGGCCCATAATATACCATCTCTATCCAAGTCCATATCTGACATATGTCTTTTGTCCAAGATTGGCCAAGGAACAGTAACAAATATACTGTCTTCTTTCTGAATAGTAACTACTTCGGAAAAAAGGTCAATAGAACCCCAAAATAATATGGATGGTTCTTTAACCGAACCACGGTGTGCCCAAGCAATATACCAACTATCACCAGCAAACCATAATACAAGACTTTCTAGATTTAATGGGGGGCCACTTCCAGGAATCTTGAATTCCTTGATCAAATTTAATCTATTCGTGCTAAGATCAAGTGCTAACCAATAACAAAATCCCCAACTGCCCATGGCTATATACTGATCTTTCATCCCAGAAATATTTGTTAATGCTTCCAAATCCATTGGCAGGTCTTTCACAGGCCAACCAAGCCCGCTATAAAGAGAATCAGCTGATAGATTAACTAAACCAGCTCTAAGCTGGTCTTTCTTTTTATTATCATGCACAACAAGGTAAGTGTCTTCGCTAGTTGTAGTAGCTATTCCACTGACTGATAATTCTCTTTTACCACTTATATACATCCAGCGTTCATCAATTGGTAAATGGTTTGATTGACATCCAACTATAATGAGCAGCGTTATTACCTTTACTTTGGAAAATTTCAACTTATTCATGATATATTCATGGCTTGTTAGAAATCTAACTTCATATATTTCTTTTTCTAATACTTGAAAACTGTTTTGTATATGCAATTATTACCATTCAAAGGGTCCCTCCACTAATCTCCATAAATACCAAGAAGCCAGTGTGCGGTATGGCCTCCAGGGTTCAGCATTTTTTATCATTTGATCAGATCTAGGGATTTTATCTAATTGAAAAAATAATTGAAATCCTTTTTGAATACCAAGATCCGTTATGGGGAATACATCCGGTCTATTCAACGTAAACATGAGGAACATTTCTGCTGTCCAGGGGCCAACACCTTTTATTGTCGTTAAGCATTCAATAACTTCATTATCACCTATAGTGTTAATATCCTTTGGAACCGAGCCAGTGTAAAATGCATTAGCAATATTGTGTATATAGGAAGCTTTCTGGTTCGATAAACCTACAGAACGCAGTTCTTCATGCGATCTTTCCATAACCATGATTGGCGAGGGATAATTATTATTTATAAACAAGTTTTTGAACCGTTTATAAATTGCTGCAGCTGCTTTTCCACTTAACTGTTGGTATACAATAGCGCGAACCAACGCTTCAAAATAATTCAAATCCTTCTTGAATTCAGGTTTTTCAAACTCAGCGATAAGATGGCCCATTTTCTCATCCGCTTGTTTAAGGTGTTTCAATCCTTTATCAATATTCATTTGCCACACACATAAATTTGTAAATGGCTTTCAGGTCCTAATGGTGTTTTATCATAATCTCCGTACTTATCCTTGATAACAAACCCCGCCTCGGTCAATAATCTGTCCATTGTATCCGGAAAAATCATGTGCATATCAAATTGGTATTCATCCGTTTCATCATCCCCAGAAGTATTAAAATACCAGTAAATATGGTTTATTTGCGAATCGGGATCATAATGGTTGGTCTCATTGACAATACAGTGTCCACCAGAGGGCCAGTCAAATTCCATTACATAATATTTCTGTTTGGCTCGATAGAGAAATATAGGGTGTGGTACAAAGGCATCTATCAGAAATAGTCCATCATCTAGCAAATGACTATATACACAAGAAAGAAACAATGCCACGTCTTCATTCTTCAATAAATGAAAAATGGAATTGAAGCCAATAAAAATGAACTGAAATTGTTGATCAAGGTTAATATTTCGTATATCGCCTTCCAATATTTGGGCTAGATCCCCATATTTTTCTAGCTTTTTACGTGCAAATTTGGCGAAAGAAGAACTTAATTCAATTCCTGTATAATTAATTCCTTTTTCAAGAATGGGCGAAGCTAGTCTACCTGTACCGGAAGCCATTTCCAATACCGGACCACCAAATTCAGCAGCAGCGTTAGCAATAAATTCTATATCATTGGTTTTCCACCAATGCGCTGCATCGTACAGCTCAGGATCTGAATAGATATCTTTTATCAAATAGGTCTAATTAAGGACGACCAATTCCTTAGTGGTCTTATTGAGGATCTCACACCCGTTATCTTTAATAATTATATCATCCTCAATACGTACACCACCCCACCCAGCCAAATATATCCCTGGTTCTATGGTTACAACATTATTTACTTCCAAGAATTGGGTGCTT
>Ga0257107_1000237_pt1 | contig 21173 bp, 15 predicted proteins | sample LP_taG_2_FD_190178 | JGI IMG/M metagenome (GOLD analysis project Ga0257107, IMG submission 190178) | Marine microbial communities from Northeast Subartic Pacific Ocean, Canada - LP_J_2011_P26_500m | ecosystem: Environmental > Aquatic > Marine > Oceanic | place: Canada: Northeast Subartic Pacific...
CGTGTTGATTTTTTCATGCGTCCAGACGGCAGCGTATTAGTTAACGAGATTAATACCATGCCAGGCTTTACACCCATCAGCATGTATCCGAAGCTGTGGGCCGCAGCAGGTGTTGCTTACGGCGATTTGATAGATCGGCTGATCCAGTTTGGGTTGGAGCGACACCTCGACCGTAAGGACCTACAAAGCACGCTCAGTTGAGCATCTGCTTGGAGTGAATGCTGATTTTTTGCGGCTGAGTTTGACGGTTGGTCAGGCGCTCAACCGAGTCACATCCTTGCGTTGACCCAAGCATAAGGATCGCCAAGACGGCCCCGACCATCGAGGTAGTTGTCGATGATCTCGATCATGCGGTTTTGATCAAATGATGCGTCGTGTCCGCCGTGAATAGTCGTGATGGGGATGCTTCTTAGTCGTTCTAGGCTTTCTTTATAGGCGTCACGGTCTGAGTGATACAGCGTATCAAAAAGATCACCGTTATAGATGACATCACCGCTGAATAGGATCTGGTTTGTTTCATCCAGCAGAGCAATCGAATCAGGAGAATGGCCGGGCAGGTGCAGAATACGCAGCACGCGGTTACCCAGATCGATGTAATCGCCATCATCAAGATAGCCTGTCAGGGGTGCGGGTGTGATCTGGAAGGATGAAACTTCGAACTGATCATGGGGCAGGGCCTTGAATGTTTCTGCCCGGATAAACGCATCGATCTGCATTTCAGGCGGCATCGGATCCTGATACACGTCAGCGCAGGCATGATGAGCCAGACGCCTGTCGAACTCATGACAGGATCCTATGTGATCAAAATGGCAGTGTGACATCACTGCGACCATGGGCCGCGAACTCAGACGAGCGATCTCAGGTTTTAGTGGTCGCAAACCAAGCCCGGAATCAATCAAAAGATCCTGATGCTTGCCCTGAATATGCCAGATATTGCAACGTAGCCAATCTGCGACGTAGCGTTCCCGAATCAGCGAGATACCGTCACCAAGCGATATGAGTTCATACCAGTCGTCACCGGCGACTGCTATCGTGTGATTCATAATTTTATGGTTACTTTCCACAAATGGACATCGACGGTATCAGATATCGGGCTTTGAGTGTTGATTGTTGGTGATGTGTGGTTTCAACGGAGCCTGTCCAAAGGTTAAGATCGGTTTATAAGTAACTTATAGGAGATGATATGAAATACCTGCATTCAATGGTGCGGATAAGCAGTGTTGATGATTCGCTTGATTTTTTCTGCAACAAACTAGGGTTGATCGAACTACGGCGTTATGATGACGACAAAGGGCGGTATACCAATATCTTTTTAGCGGCACCCGGCAACGAAGATGCGATGGTCGAGCTTACTCATAATTGGGATCCTGAAGAATATGCCGGAGGTCGAAATTTCGGGCATCTTGCTTATGGTACCGAGAATATCTATACGCTGTGTCAGCACCTGATGGATAACGGTGTCACAATCAACAGGCCGCCAAGAGACGGTCGCATGGCATTTGTTCTTTCTCCCGACAGTATCTCGATTGAATTGTTGCAACAAGGTGATGCTTTGGCACCAGCCGAGCCGTGGCTATCAATGCCCAACACGGGTTCATGGTGAGTTCTGAGCGGTAGTGCAAGCCCCAGGCGAACCACTGCAGATTGATGCTGTCTCGTTGTCCGGCAACGGGGTGGTGGGGATGTGTTGTTGCCCGGGACGTCTCGAGTTCAGTTCGGCTGGTGTGCGTATGCGTGATCTGGATCAGGATTTCGACACAATTATGGATTGGAATCCGCTGACAGTCATTTCATTGATTGAACAACACGAATTTTCTATATTGAGAGTGGCCCACTTGCCACAGCGATTCGAAGCCGCACCATTTGACTGGTATCACTGTCCAATCACTGATCTAGGCGCGCCGGGCACTCGCTTTGAAGCTCAGTTCGCGCATATCGAGCCCGAGTTGTTGGCGCAACTCGATCGCGGTGAAAAAATTCTACTGCACTGTGCTGCTGGACTGGGTCGAGCCGGAACCATAGCTGGCCGTTTGCTGATCGGTGCCGGGAAATTGCCTGAGGAGGCGATTGGCGATGTCCGCAGAGCCAGGCCAGGTGCTATTGAAAGCAAAAGTCAGGAGGACTACCTGCTTTCGTTCACCCCGGGCTAGTTTCAAGGCTGAGGTGATCGTTTGCTGCGACCTTTTGCGTGCTTATCAGGCCGGAACAAGGCCATCTACTGACGACAGTAATACGTCGGCATGTGACTCAAGCTCGGCCGTCTTGTCAGCACCTCCGGTAATGCCAACTGTCAGCGCCACACCAGCCTGTCGCCCCATTTTGAGATCACTCACGGTATCTCCGACCATCACGGTTCGGTCAATGCTGACAACCAGTTGCTGGCTGATGTAGTGCAGAACTGATGGGTCTGGTTTTGAAGGGGTGTCGGGATCATCTGCGCACAGAACCAGGTCGACAGTTTGAGTGAGATTCAGTTCGCGCAGAGCAGCTTCTGTCGGCGCTCGATCATCACTCGTTGCGATGGCAACCTGAACCCCTGATGATTTCAGTCGGGCAATAGCTGTGCGAACATCTCCCAGGGGATTGATTTCTGTTGGTTGTGGCAGGGCAGACATCACCGGCCCGAAGTGCTCGCATGCCAGGTTTTTTGCGTGCTCCCAGGGCATCTGGTGCTGAAAAAGGATTGTGGCTACGACGATCTCTAGCTCACTGATGGGTGCAGTTGCGAGTGGTCCCTGCGACACGACCTGAGCAGTTTGAGGATCGTAGCCCAGTGCCGTAGTTAACTTAGTGTTCAGGGACTGGCCCCATCCCAGAGATGAGCAGGTCGCATCGATGGCGCGTTCCACCCTTGGCCCCCACAGGGTATGAAAATCAATCAGTGTGCCATCTTTATCGAAGACGACCAGATCTGCGTTAACGCTTGCATTTAGGGCCTTGAGTTCCGGCATTTTTCTGGTTTGCGGGGTGATGGTTTAGGATAAAGGGTGCTATGTGCTGGCTAAGCTAACATTAGCCACCCTTTTGCCGTGTTGTGGTGGTGACTATAGACGAGAGAGATATTTGTGCGTGATGCTGATTATGTAATTATTGGAGCAGGATCTGCTGGTTGCGTGCTGGCTGCAAGATTAAGCGAGGATTCTGGCTGTAACGTGTTGTTGATGGAAGCAGGGGGAAGCGATCGCAGCCTATACGTCCAGATGCCTGCGGCATTGTCGATTCCGATGAATATGTCGCGGTTCAACTGGGGATACACATCGCAGGCCGAGCCTAATCTGGACGACCGGGTGATAGATTGTCCGCGGGGCCGTGTGCTTGGCGGATCGTCATCGATTAACGGGATGGTCTATGTTCGAGGTCATCCCAGGGACTTCGATCGGTGGGAAGAACTGGGTGCGGACGGCTGGAACTATGCGTCTTGTTTGCCTTATTTTAAGAAGGCGGAAAGCTGGATTGACGGAGAAAATGACTATCGTGGAGGCCATGGACCGCTCTCGGTTTGTGCTGGGAACAAAATGTCCGGGAGCTCGCTCTATAAAGCATTTATCCAGGCCGGAGGCGAAGCGGGCTACCCGCTGACTGACGACTACAACGGGCATCAGCAAGAGGGATTTGGTGCCATGCATATGACTGTTCGCAATGGTGTCCGGGCATCCGCTGCCAGTGCGTATCTGCGACCCGTAATGAATCGGCCCAATCTCCGATATGTCGGTGGTACGCTCGTGCACCGTGTGCTGTTTGAAGAATCCAGAGCCGTCGCTGTCGAATATGAAAAGGACGGGCGGATATTTCAGGTTCAGGCTCGGGGCGAGGTCCTGATGGCGGCCGGGTCTATCGGGTCGCCGAGTTTGTTGCAGCGATCGGGTATTGGTTCGGCCGAACACCTTGAATCTTTGGGGATAGAAGTGCAATGCGACAGCCCTGGCGTAGGTGAGAATCTGCAGGATCACCTCGAAGTGTATTTCCAGTTTCGGTGTAAGCAGCCGATTACGCTGAATCGTTATCTCAATCCGCTGGCCAAAAGTTTAATCGGTGCCCGCTGGCTATTTACAAGGACCGGGCTTGGTGCAACGAATCATTTCGAGTCCTGTGGTTTTATTCGTTCACGTGCGGGCGTTCAATGGCCCGACATTCAGTATCATTTTCTACCCGGTGCGATGCGGTATGACGGGCGTGCTGCTTTTCCGGGGCACGGGTTTCAAGTCCACGTGGGGCCAAACAAGCCTCAAAGTCGAGGGTGCGTGAATATTGTTTCGCAGTCACCCAAGGATAGTCCCAAGATTCTGTTCAACTATCTTGAGGTGCGGCAAGATCGGGAAGATTGGCGGGCCTGTATACGCCTGACCCGAGAGATTTTCGAACAACCCGCCATGGAGCCGTTTAGAGGCATAGAAATCCAGCCTGGCTCAAGCGTCACCAGCGATTCGGATATCGATGCCTGGGTTCGACAGAATGTAGAAAGCGCCTACCATCCATCCTGCACGTGTCGCATGGGTGCGGTTGATGATGCGACCGCTGTTCTGGATAGTGCATGTAGAGTGAAGGGGGTAGAGTCTCTTCGCGTTATAGACTCATCTGTATTCCCCGAGATTACAAATGGCAATCTCAATGCACCGACCATCATGCTGGCAGAGCGGGTCGCAGATATGATACTTGGCGGCTCACTGTTGCCCCCACTTCATAACTCGGTCTGGATAGACGAACGCTGGCAGCACCGACAGCGTATGGGTGAACCCGTTCGTGCATCCGATGTCGATGCTCTGATATGAGAGTGGAAGATTCGGAAATACTGTCGGTGGTTAATGATCAGGACCAGGTCATCGGGCAGCGCAGGCGTGACGATATTCACCGATTGAGTCTGTCGCATCGTGCTATCCACGTTCTTGTTTTCAGGCAGGACGGACAAGTATTCCTCCAAAAGCGCGGCTGGCATAAACAGGAAAGCCCGGGCCTGTGGGATTCGTCGGTTGCCGGTCATGTTGATGCGGGTGAGGACTACGATGCCTGTTGCGTACGGGAGATCCGGGAGGAGATCGGAATTCGGGAGATAGAAATGCCAAAGCGACTGTTTAAACTTGTTGCCAGCCCCCAAACAGGAATGGAATTCTGCTGGGTATATCGACTGGTGACAGACCTTAAGTTAGTGCTTGACTACACAGAAATGGAAACAGGCCAATGGTTTACACAGGCGCAGGTAGACCAGTGGCTGAGTGACTCAGCAGAGGATTTCGCAGACTCGTTTCGTTTGATTTGGCACCGCTTCAGTCAACGTAAGGAAGCTGATCTTGTTGAGTGCCTCTGAATGTCCGGGGTCTAGGGTGCCGCACCGTCATAGGCTGCGCGCACTTCCTCAGCGATAATCGCGATACCACGCTCGACGGTCTGTTGGTCCTGGGCATACGATATCCGAATACATTCATGACGATGTTTCCAGGGTTCTGTGAGCCCCGGAAAGAAATGCTCACCCGGAATGACCAGCACGTCGCGCGCTTTGAGTCGCCGATACAACATCTCACTGGTGATCGGCAGATCCTTGAACCAAAGCCACAGGAATATTGCACCTTCGGGGGTGTGAACCCGAAAGGGATAGTCCGCGAGTTCGGACTCAAGCCAGTTGATCGCAATCTGCGCTCGGGACTGATAGAAGGGCCGTATGAGCTGATTCGAGATCTCCAGAATCGATCCATCACGGACCATGTCGGTAGTCAGTCCGGGGCCAAAGCTTCCCGGGGTCAGATTCAAAATTGCATTGGCCGATTTGATTGACTGAATGATGTCTTCATGCGCGATTACGATACCCGTTCGTACGCCAGCAAGGCCCAGTTTTGACAAACTGAGGCACAGGATAATGTTGCTGTCCCAAAACGGTGTAGCATCAGTAAAGATAATATTGGGGAAAGGCGTACCGTAGGCCCCGTCGATTATTAATGGCAGGTCTCTTTCTGTGGCTAAAACATCCAGTTGTTCGATTTCGGCATCGGTCAATACATTGCCGGTGGGGTTTGTCGGTCGGGACACACACAATGCACTGGTGTGTGAATGAAGTTGCAGGTGTTCAAAGTCGACGTGATATTTGAATTGGTGATCACCGCTGAGAGTGATAGACGGTTTGCAGGTATCAAAAATACATTTGCCAAGGCCCATTTCTGTGTAACCGATGTATTCTGGTATGAGTGGCAGCAATATGCGTTGTTCCTGGCCGTCCCGATTTGTACCGGCGAACATATTGAACAACACAAAGAATGATGTCTGGCTGCCGTTAGTCAGGGCGACATTATTTTCGCTGATACCCCAGTTGAACTGTGTATTCAACAAATCTGTAATCGCACTTAAGAATTCTGCATTCCCCTGTGGGCCATCGTAATCTCCAACGATGCGATCGAAACGGGGCGCATCATCAAGCAAGCTGCCCATCGCTTCACGAAAAGCTCGCTGAACTTCAGGTATTCGGGCAGGATTTCCACCACCGAGTAGCAGTACCTCACCATTTCCTGCGAGAGCCTCTCCGGCATCTTCCATAAGTTGCAGAATGCCCGAACCAGTAGCCAGGAATTCACCAAAGGCGGAAGTTTTCAAGAGATCTTCGGCGAGAGGTTATTGGTCCTGCTTCGAAGAATCTGACTCAGCGCTGGAATCAGCAGAGTGCTGAGCCAGCATACGATTGTGGCGCAGTTCGAGCATTGTATCGGTAAGTATCTGCGCAGTTTCATTGAGAACAATATCTCCGGGGAACTCTCCATCATTGGCTTTTTCGTCTTCACCGAGATTCCAAGCCTTGCGCAGGGCGGTGGTTAATGAATCACGAACTGACTGTCGTCGCGCACGCTCTATCTGACGTTTTGATTCAAGCAAGGATACTTCTTCCAGGGCTGCGATCTCATTATCAAGGGTCTGATTCGATAACAGAAATTCAAACCCTGGATCGTCTGCAACACGCGTTTGGTGGAGAGATCGGATGTTAGATAATGCGGCGCTCAGATCTGATTGGTCGAACGGACTGTAACGCGCTGAATCAACCTGTTGCCAGGGTAAGGCATTTTCTAAGCCTCGCTCACCGCGTTCGGTATCATCTCGTGCTGTTGGCAGCAGGATATCGGGGACAACGCCTTTGTGTTGAGTGCTGTCGCCGTTGATTCTAAAGAATTGCGCTATCGTAAATTTGAGCTGACCAAGTTTCTCGTCCTTGTTTCGAGCGTACCGGTCTAGGTCGACCAGATTCTGGACGGTGCCTTTTCCATAAGTGGGTTCGCCGATCACGATGCCTCGCCCATAATCCTGGATTGCGCCAGCAAAGATTTCCGAAGCAGACGCGCTGTTGCCATCAACAAGCACCGCGAGAGCCCCACGATAAACAATTGTAGGGTCGGAGTCATGTTTTATCCGGACACGACCTTTTGCGTCTTTAACTTGGACGATCGGTCCTTCCTCGATAAAAAGGCCCGTCAGAGTTGTTGCTTCGGTCAGTGCGCCGCCACCGTTACCTCGCAAATCAATGATCAACCCGTCAATGTTTTCTGTCTGTAGTTCATTGACCAGTCTGGCTACGTCACGGGTTGTGCTGCGATAGTCAGCCTGGCCACTGGAACGACCGTCGAAGTCAACATAAAAGGTCGGTAGATCAATGACACCTATTCGATACATATGATCGCCACGGTCTACAGAGATAACTGATTTTTGTGCTGCTTGCTCCTCAAGCCTAATCGTATCGCGTACGATGCTGATGATTCGTCCACTGGCGTCGGGTCCCTCCTGGAGAGGGAGAATTTTTAACCGTACCACGGTACTTTTGGGACCTCGAATCAGATCCACCACATCGTCCAGTCGCCACCCGATCACATCGACGAGTGGCCGGTCCTCATTCTGACCGACGCTAATAATTCTATCACCCGCGTTCAGTAACTGGCTGAGTTCGGCGGGTCCGCCTGCCACGATTCGTCGCACCACGGTATATTCATTTTCCGTTTGAAGAACAGCCCCGATACCCTCCAGGGACAAGCTCATCCTGATCTTGAAATTTTCTGTCGATCGGGGAGAAAAGTAACTGGTGTGTGGTTCCACTGATGTGATGTACGCGTTTATGAATGTCTCAAAGACATCGGTGGATGTAATCTGCTTGGTACGCCGACTCAGTTGGCGATAACGATCGCCAAGTGTCTTTAATATGTCATCGTGAGCCTGGCCAGCTAGTTTGAGAGAAAGATAGTCGTTTTTGACTCGTCGTCGCCAGATATCATCCAGTTGTGCTTGGTCAGTTGGCCAGGGTGATGAGCTCCGATTGAATCGAAAGCTCTCCGGTATATTCAAGTCAAAACCTTCGCTCAGGATTCGCATTGAAAACTCTGCTCTGTCGATTGCTCGTTCCCGATACAGATCAAACAGCTCAAAAATGTGGTCTAGTTCTTGTTTTCGAAGATAGTCATCCACGTGAAAGCGCATTTGTTCGAAGCGTTCGATATCAGTTGCCAGGAAATAACTTCGGTTGGCATCCAGGGTTTCAATGTAGCGATCGAGTATCTGGCTGGAAAGATCGTCATTGAGTTGCGCTGTTCGATAGTGGTACCGCTGTATAAAGTAGTTAATCAGTTCTACTGCCCGCTGATGGCCAGGCAGAGCTCTAAGTGGTGCAATCTCGGCATAGGTCGAAACACAGGGCAATGTCAGTGAGATCGCCAGAAAACACGACCAGCACCAACGGCGAGCCCGCCCGATATGCACCTTGGTAGCCTGGTTAGATCGACAATCAGTGGACTTAATCATGGGTATACGGTCGTAGTCGACTGCCGTTGAATGATCGTCTGCTTGAGGACGTGCGACCAACTATAGCAGTTGTTGCAGAGAGTGCTCGACTGTACCGCTGATCCGGGTATCAAGTAAGACTACCCTTGGCTCTTCTGCTGTTTTTGAACGTGTTCGGGATACAGATTCAGCAGTGCTGTCTCGGAAGCATCGCACACACCCCGTTCAGTAATAATACCGGACACGTAGTCCCGGGGTGTAACATCGAATGCCGGGTTGGCAGCTTGGCTGCCCTCTGGTGTGAGTCGAACTCTGGTTAGTTGGTTTTTTTCATCGACTCCCGTGATGTGTGTGACTTCAATACCTGCCCGTTCTTCTATCGGTATTTCTGAAATACCATCGCTTATAGCCCAGTCAATGGTTGATGATGGGATCGCTGCAAAAAATGGCACGTCGTTGGCTTTAGCAGCCAGAGCCTTGAGGTAGGTGCCAATCTTGTTGCATACATCGCCAGACCGTGTTGTTCGGTCGGACCCGACAATGCAGGCGTCGACCTGGCCGTGTTGCATCAGGTGACCACCTGCGTTGTCCGCTATTATGGTGTGTGGAATGTTGTGCGCTTTTAGTTCCCACGCAGTCAGGGATGCCCCTTGATTTCGTGGGCGGGTCTCGTCGACCCACACATGGATATTCATGCCGGCGTCGTGCGCCTTGAATATGGGTGACAACGCAGTACCCCAATCGACGGTTGCCAGCCAACCGGCATTACAGTGAGTCAGAATGTTAAAGGGTTCGTTTTTTCGACCAAGATGGCAGCGATCTGTGAGAAGTCTCAATCCGTGTGTGCCGATCTGGCTGTTAGTTCCGACGTCCTCATCACAAATTTTCTGAGCTTCGAATCGTGCAGCCTCGACTCGATCAGTGATGGATTCGCTAAGGAGTTGTGGCAGCATTCGCTCTAAAGCCCAGCCCAAATTCGTAGCAGTGGGGCGTGCTGCGAGTAGTCGGTTGGCAGATTCTTTGAGATATTCGTCAGACGGATCTTCCTGGGCTGCCAGGAAAAGGCCACAAGCGGCTGTAGCGCCGATCAGTGGGGCGCCACGAACGACCATGGTTGCGATGGCATCGATCGTTTGAGCAGTCGACCTGAGTTGACGAACCCTAAACTCGAACGGTAGAAGCGTTTGATCGATGACAAAGACGGACCGCTCCCCATCTTCCAGCCAGATCGAGCGGTAGTGTTGGCCATCAACTTTCATAGCTGGTCTTGTGGATCATCGATGGTTCCATTCGGGTTTTCGCTTTTCGATAAATGCAGTCATGCCTTCATTTTTGTCATCGGTCGCAAACAATGACTGGAAAATAGTTCGTTCGAATCGGATGCCCTCGGTAAGCGTCGTTTCGTAGGCCCTGTTAACAGCTGTTTTGGCCATCATGACCGAAGGCTTGGAAAGTGCTGCAATTTTCTTGGCGGTTTTCAATGCATCCTCCAGCAGGTCATCGGCGGGAACTATCCGGCTGACCAGGCCAGATCGTTCTGCTTCATCGGCATTCATCATTCTTCCGGTCAGGCACATCTCCATGGCTTTGGACTTACCAACAAAACGGGTCAGTCTTTGAGTGCCGCCGGCTCCAGGTATTACACCGAGTTTGATCTCGGGCTGCCCAAATTGAGCGCTATCTGCCGCAATGATGAAGTCGCACATCATTGCGAGTTCACAGCCGCCGCCCAAAGCATAGCCTGCTACAGCGGCAACAACAGGTTTTCGGCAGGTGCTTATGCGTTCCCAGTTGCGGCCGATGAAGTTGCCCATATAGACATCCATATAGTCACTATCCTTCATGCGTTTGATGTCTGCACCAGCTGCAAATGCCTTGTCGTTGCCTGTCACTACCAGGGCGCCGATCGAATCGTCTGCCTCGAACCTGTCTACGGCATCACCAAGTTCATCCATCAAGTCATCGGAGAGTGCGTTGAGCACGTCCGGTCTGTTGAGGACTATCAGGCCGACGTGGTCGTGGGTTTCAACAAGAATGTTCTGGTAGTTCATGGTTGCTCCAGCAAATTGCATTGAGATTGAGCGTCTGTCGTGGCTCACTCGCTGTAGGTGTAGAAAACACTTATCATAACGGTGTTTTATCCTGTGGGATGAGGGATGTTGCTGTTCGATCTGACAGGTATTCTTAAGTTACTGTGATGTTTGGCGGTAGGGTCTGGGTTCGACAGTTATCATCCCACCGATCCTGATACATCACTTATTTACCAGGGTAACCGATAATGAGTGGCAACTACGAATCAGTATATCAGAGCGCGTTACAGGACCCGGAAGGATTTTGGGCGCGGGCGGCTGAAGACATTCACTGGTATAAGAAGTGGGATCGTGTCCTGGACGACACGGACGCGCCGTATTATCGATGGTACACCGGTGGCGAGGTTAACACCTGTTATAACGCAGTCGATCTGCATGTGGAACATGGCCGCGGTGACCAGGCTGCGATTATTTACGATAGTCCTATCACCGGTACCTGTCGGACTTTGACGTATGCGGAACTACTCGATGAGACAGCTCGCTTTGCCGGTGTTCTTGTGGGAAATGATATAGGTCGCGGCGATCGAGTAATCATCTACATGCCAATGGTGCCCGAGGCCCTGATAGCCATGTTGGCCTGTGCCCGCATCGGCGCAATACATTCAGTAGTGTTCGGAGGATTTGCATCGAATGAGTTGGCTGTCCGAATTGATGACTGCACTCCGAAGGCTATCGTGTCGGCTTCCTGTGGTATCGAACCGGGCCGGGTGGTCGAATACAAACCGTTGCTCGACAGTGCAATCGGGATGGCAAGTCATAAACCTGCACAATGCATAGTACTTCAACGGCCAGAGTGTGAGGCCGACCTGGTTCCCGGGCGGGATCAAGACTGGCATGAAGCCATGTCCGTAGCTGCGCCGGTGGATTGTGTGCCGGTAGCCGCAACTGATCCCTTATATATTCTTTATACCTCGGGTACGACGGGCCAGCCAAAGGGTGTTGTCCGCGACAATGGTGGACATATTGTTGCACTGAAATGGACCATGAAAAACATTTATGGCGCAGGGCCTGGTGATGTTTACTGGGCCGCCTCGGATATCGGTTGGGTGGTTGGCCATTCGTATATCGTGTATGCCCCGCTCTTCAACGGCAGTACCACAATCCTGTACGAAGGTAAGCCGGTGGGCACACCGGACCCAGGTGCATTCTGGCGGGTTATTGCTGAGCACGGGGTAAAAGTGTTGTTCACGGCACCGACGGCATTTCGGGCCATTAAAAAAGAAGATCCAAATGGTGAGTATCTGAGAAAGTATGATTTGAGTAAGTTCGAGTGTTTATATCTAGCTGGTGAAAGAACGGATCCCGACACATTGCACTGGGCTGAAGATAAACTGAACGTACCTGTGATCGACCACTGGTGGCAGACGGAGACTGGTTGGTCTATTGCGGCGAATTGCCGGGGTATCGAGATGCTGACGATTAAAGAAGGTTCGCCTTCTAAGCCCGTGCCTGGTTGGGATCTGGACGTACTTGGGGACGATGGGAACCCTGTGGCACCGGGCGACATCGGCACGCTGGTGGTTAAGTTACCTCTTCCGCCCGGATCATTTCCGACACTCTGGAATGCCCGCGAGCGATTCTTTGATGCTTATCTCAGTCAGTTTGACGGTTACTATAATACCTCTGACGCAGGTATGATTGATGACGAAGGTTATGTCTATGTGATGTCACGGACCGACGACATTATCAATGTCGCGGGCCATCGATTGTCGACGGGTGCAATGGAAGAGGTGCTGGCTGATCATGCTGATGTGGCCGAATGTGCGGTAACCGGCGTGCTGGATGCCCTGAAAGGGCAGGCGCCACTGGGTTTTCTCGTGCTCAATGACGGTTGTGACAGGCCGAGTGAGGAAATTTGCGCTGAAGTTGTGCAGATGGTTCGAGATAGGATTGGCCCAGTCGCTGCGTTCAAGCAGGCAGTCGTGGTCAAGCGGCTTCCAAAGACGAGGTCCGGTAAGATTCTTCGCGGTGTGATGAGAAAGATCGCAGACGGTGGAGATTGGCAGATGCCTGCAACCATAGATGATCCCGAGGTGCTGGATGAGATAACACAGTCTCTGAATAGTATCGGTTACCCTGCCTCCTGAGAAATATTGCGGTGAGCGACTTCGATATTCGAACTTTGGATGACTGGCGCGATCTAGCCTCGCAGGAGTTAACGTCGGCTACAGCCGAGTCACTCTGTCGGCAGACCCCGGAAGGAATCACTGTCAAGCCGTTGTACACGGCTGCCGATCTTGATGATATGGCCCAGCGGGATTCCCTGCCAGGGTTTCCACCTTATCTTCGAGGCCCGCGGGCCACAATGTACCCGGGTAGACCGTGGACGGTCCGTCAGTACGCTGGCTACTCGACGGCTGAAGAGTCCAATGCATTTTACCGGCGCAACCTGGCCGCGGGACAGACCGGCTTGTCCGTGGCATTTGATCTGGCAACACACCGGGGTTATGACTCAGATCATCCAGAGGTGGTTGGAGACGTAGGCCAGGCGGGAGTAGCAATTGATTCCGTAGAAGATATGAAGATTCTATTTGATCAGATCCCGCTGGGAGATATATCGGTATCGATGACGATGAACGGCGCGGTACTGCCCGTTCTGGCCATGTACGCTGTCGCAGCCCAGGAGCAAGGTTGTGAGCTTGCCACGCTCTCTGGAACGATACAGAACGATATTCTGAAAGAGTTCATGGTTCGCAACACCTACATTTACCCACCCAAGCCATCGATGCGGATCGTGGCAGACATCATTGCTTTTACTACGGAAAATATGCCGCGATTTAACCCGGTTTCTATTTCGGGCTATCACATGCAGGAAGCGGGCGGAACTTGTGTTCAGGAATTGGCATATACCATGGCCGATGGTATCGAGTATGTGCGCGCCGCGATTGCGAGTGGCCTTAAGATTGATGATTTCGCTCCGCGGTTGTCTTTCTTTTTCTGCATCGGGATGAACTTTTTTATGGAGGTCGCCAAATTGCGTGCGGCCAGGCAGTTATGGTCGGAGTTAGTCAGCGAACAATTTTCGCCAAAGGATCCCCGTTCACTGATGCTGCGCATGCATTGTCAGACTTCGGGCGTGAGCCTGACTAGTCAGGACCCATACAACAACATCATACGCACCACGGTTGAGGCGTTGGCTGGTGTGTTGGGGGGTACGCAGTCACTGCATACGAATAGTTTTGACGAGGCGCTGGCATTACCTACAGATTTTGCGGCACGTATAGCACGCAACACACAGCTTGTACTTCGAGAAGAGACTGGTGTTACGGATGTGGTCGATCCTCTTGGCGGTTCTTACTATGTTGAGAGTTTGACCAGTTCCTTGGTGTCTGAGGCTCGCAAGCTGATCGATGAGGTCGAGGCGCTCGGTGGCATGACTGAGGCCGTCAGTGCTGGCCTGCCCAAGTTGAGAATCTTGGAAGCTGCTGCACGACGGCAGGCAAGAATTGATCAGGGCGAGGAGGTTATTGTTGGGGTAAACCGATATCAGCTTGATGAGGAAGAGCAGGTCGAGATTCTCAGTGTAGACAACATAGCGGTTCGTGACGCACAGTTACGACGTCTGGAAAGCGTTCGCTTGGATCGTGATGAAGATCATTGCCAGGAAGCGTTACAGATACTCGAACATGCAGCAACTAAAGAAGAGCAAAACAATAATCTTCTGACCTGTGCGATGGACGCTGCCAGGGCCCGAGCAACGGTGGGTGAGATTTCCACCGCCCTGGAGAAAGTATTTGGCCGACATCGCGCAGAGACGATCACCATTTCTGGAGTTTACGGTGCGGCTGTGAAAGACGATAAGAGTTTCAGCAGTACCCAGGCGGCAATTCGCTCATTCGCTGATCGTGTCGGTAGACAGCCCCGTTTACTGGTGGCAAAACTGGGCCAGGATGGACATGATCGCGGGGCTAGCGTAATTGCTACGGCATTTGCCGACCTGGGTTTCGACGTTGATATTGGTCCATTGTTTCAAACCCCTGCTGATGCAGTTCGCCAGGCAGTTGAAAATGATGTCCACATCATCGGTATATCCTCGCAGGCGGCTGCACACCGTACATTGATACCTGAGGTTATGGTAGAACTTGAACGTCAGGGTGCATCAGACATTATTGTGGTTCTGGGTGGTGTGATTCCGCTGCAGGATCATGCAGAGATGTACAAGTTGGGTGTGGCGGCTATCTACGGTCCCGGTGCCCATATCCCAACCGCAGCTCAGGACATTATGGATCTACTGGGGCAGCGGCAGCGCTAGCGGGAGGACGGGCCATGCAGGAAATAATTGAAGAACTCGAACGCCGGCGGGAAGCCGCCAAACTGGGCGGTGGCCAGGAGCGAATAGATGCGCAACACGCACGGGGAAAGCTGACCGCACGTGAGCGTGTTGATGTGCTTCTGGATCAGGGCAGTTTTGAAGAATGGGATATTTTTGTCGAGCATCGCTCAACTGATTTTGATATGGCCAACAAGGTTGTGCCGGGCGACGGCGTCGTTACCGGATACGGAACTATTAATGGTCGAATGGTCTTTGTTTTTAGCCAAGACTTTACGGTGCTTGGTGGCTCGTTGTCAGAAGCACATGCGGGAAAGATCTGCAAGATCATGGATCACGCGATGAAGGTTGGTGTGCCGGTTATCGGCCTTAACGATTCCGGTGGCGCTCGTATCCAGGAGGGTATCGATTCGCTCGCGGGGTATGCTGAAGTATTTCAGCGTAATGTGCTGGCCTCGGGGGTGATTCCTCAAATCTCGATGATCATGGGGCCATGTGCGGGCGGTGCGGTCTATTCGCCAGCAATGACCGACTTTATTTTTATGGTGAAGGATACCTCGTATATGTATGTGACCGGTCCAGAGGTGGTCAAAACTGTTACGCACGAGACAGTCACTCATGAGGAACTTGGTGGGGCAAACACGCATTCCACCCGGTCGGGGGTTGCAGATGGGGCCTTTGACAATGATGTCGAGGCGTTACTGTCGCTAAGACGCTTTGTAGATTTTCTGCCCTTGAATAATCGCAGCGAGTGTCCTAGGCGTAACGTCGACGACCCTGCTGATCGTATCGAAACGTCACTGGATACTCTAGTGCCGAGCAACCCAAACCAACCCTATGACATAAAAGAGTTAATCCACAAAGTTGTCGATGTGGGTGATTTTTTTGAATTGCAACCCGACTATGCAGGCAATATCGTCATCGGTTTCGGTAGAGTCGATGGTTCGACGGTGGGTGTTGTGGCTAATCAGCCAATGGTGCTCGCCGGGTGTTTGGATATCCAATCCTCAGTCAAGGCGGCACGATTTGTACGTTTCTGTGACGCCTTTGGAATTCCGATCGTGACCTTTGTGGATGTGCCGGGTTTTCTTCCCGGCACATCCCAGGAATACGGTGGTATCATCCGTCACGGTGCGAAACTGCTATACGCATACGCTGAGTGCACCGTTCCTAAGATCACGGTTATAACGCGCAAGGCCTACGGCGGCGCTTACGATGTGATGGCATCCAAACATCTACGCGGGGATGTTAATCTGGCCTGGCCCAGTGCTCAGATTGCAGTTATGGGGTCTAAAGGGGCTGTAGAAATAATCTTTCGCCAGGAAATGGGTGATCCGGATAAGATTGCCGCCCGTACTGAGGAATATCAGCAGACATTTGCGAATCCTTTTATTGCGGGACACAGGGGATTTATAGACGATGTGATCCTACCGAGGGACACCCGGCGTCGAGTTTCACGGTCACTGGATATGTTGCGCGGCAAACAGTTGTCTAATCCCTGGCGCAAGCACGGCAATATTCCACTCTAGTGGGTTTGGTATGACGGACCCAGTGATCAGTATGTGTATAGCGAGCGAGTTCGGCGAACCGGCGAACTGCTTGCGTTGCAATATTCTTACGAGCGGATCTATTCACATTGACGACCTGAAAATTGAGTAACATCACCATGGCTAACCTAGTTTCCTACGAAGACGCATCGGAAGAGGTGCGAACCGTCTACGACGATATTAAGCGTACACGTAAGATTGACCGAGTGAGTAATTTCTGGATGGCCATCGCGAATCATCCACCAACGCTCAGGCGAACGTGGGAGAGTCTCAAGGAGATCATGGTCGATGGTGCCCTGGATATCAGATTCAAAGAGATGATCTACCTCGCAATCAGTATCAATAATGGGTGCGAATACTGTCGGGCTAGTCACGGAGCCTCAGCCCGTAAAGCCGGTATGACCGAAGAAATGTTCGGAGAGTTGATGGCCGTTGTGGCCATGGCCAACGAAACCAATAAACTTGCCGAAGGTTATGGTGTGCCTGTGGATGATGCGCTTGCCTAACCAAATTATCCAGTTGTGTTGTCATTGCGTGCGGCGATGAGTGATCAGAACAACTTGTCTGTGCTTTATGGGGAAGATCTCAGCAAGTTTGTCGTCTATGGTGATCTCAATTGTCCGTTTTGTTTTGCATTGCACGAGCGGCTCAGTGCCTGGAATCTACTGAGCCGTGTAGAGTGGCGATTGATCATACACGCGCCGGAACTGTCCGAGGCAGCATTCAGTCTGGAAGATGAAAGTATGCTGGCCAACGAAGTTTTTGTGATACACCATCGGGCACCGGACGTGTCGGTTTCGCTGCCCAAGCGTCGGCCGGGCAGTAGTCTTGCGACGCGACTCGTGATGGCCGTCAGCCAGTATGCAAGTGACAAAGCTCCCGAACTCCGGTTGGCGCTATACAGGGCTTTGTGGCAGGACGGCCTTGATCTTAGTCAGCCTGGTGTATTGGAATCTAGCTTACGCAAAGCGGGATTGGAGAAATTCCTTGATGCCGATTCGAAAGCTGAAACAAACAACGGTAATCCCATGGAACGTTGGGAGTTCTGGAAACTACTGGGCCCCGAACCCAAAGAGCTGGTACTTTGGCAGAATCGATGGGAGACAGACGAAGCGTTTGACCGCCGTATACCACTGATCGAGAACACGCAAACCAATGCGCTGCTGCTTGGGTTGCCCTCTGAGGAGGCGCTGTATCAATTTTTGCTGAGCCGGCGGGAACATTTCGTAAATGACGATGTGTGTGTGTTTCAGCCGCGGCCGATCATCATGGTATTCGGCTGGATGGATCACCTTTGGTCACTTGTCCAGATTGCGCGTGAATCCTGCGAAATCCTTCATTATTCGGATCTTGAGGCCTGTCAGCAGATGATGATAGAAAATGAGGATATCGATTTTCTGTTCATCGAGCACGAATTTGTTGATGACGATAAATTGAAAAACCTGACGACGCTTGCAAGATCTCGAGGCTTGTCTTGGGTGCTGGCGTCAGAAACTTCGAGCGAAGAAGTTGAATTGCGTGCCTTGAATCATGGTGCCGAACAGTATATGTCGCTGGACAGCAGTTCTTCTTTGCACAGAGCCAGAATCGACAAGCTGGTCAGTAACCGCAGGCGATTCGTTTCCATGGAGAGAGACGCCAGGGTCGATGGGATGACCCTAATTGCCAACCGAAGAGAATTTCAGTTTCGTTTGGAACAGGAATGGCAACGAGTTCTCGACCGCCAAGATGGGTCAATTTCCTTGTTGCTGATTGATCTGGATCATTTCAAACTATACAACGATAACTACGGACACCTTGCAGGAGACGCTTGCTTGAAAAGGGCAGCGTCGGTGTTCAAGAGCAGTCTTAAGCGCTCTAGTGATTTAGTGGCCCGATACGGGGGTGAGGAGTTTGCTGTGTTAGTGCTTGACGTCTCGCAGGACCAAGCGATTCAAATCGCTGAACGTTTACGAGGTGCGCTACAGGAAGACGCCATTGAACACCAGGCCTCCCCAGTAGACGATTTTGTTACGGCGAGCATCGGCGTGGCCAGACTAGATTTCGGTACTCAGAGATCAGTGGGTGATCTGATCAAGTTGGCAGACGATGGTCTATATGCAGCAAAAGGCAGTGGTCGCAATCAAGTCCAGGGACCACCCGTGTAAAACTGGTAATTACGGGTTTTCTATTACAAGGAATTTCACTTTTAGATTGTCACCCGTATTCGCGACCTAGGAGAACTGGCGGTTCGCTAGTTCGATGGTAGCGATGTAGCTATCTGTAAATAAACAGTAAAAGGATAAACTCTCAGCGGTAAGATCATCCTAGAAAGAACATTAGATGCTGGTTGTCGTATTAAATATCACCAAAAAGGATTAAATTGACACATTTGCGCGATACCGCTATTTTCCCTATGCCGTAAGCCCCTACAAGGTTTATGGCATGGATCTAATGCCTCATCTAAACTTGTTTAAACAGTTAACTAACTACTCCCGACGTTCGATCGTTGTCGGGTTTCTATTGTGTGGCCTGGTCGTTGTTCCACTGGGTTATATTTTTCTGGATCTCGACAAGGCTGAGAACACCTCTACTCCTGCTTCTGAGTGGAATGCCGAACGGGTGTTTGCTGAATATCAACGGTTTATGAGTGTTATGGGACAGCACGAGCGTGTTGAGGGACTGCTGCCGCAGAATGAAAAATACATGAGAAAGTTGGAACTCATGCGGCCGCTAGGGATGGAATTGAAAACACAATTCACTGTTCTGTTGAATGAGGTAGAAAAGGCGGCCAATTTCAATTATCTATACCATGCTTACGTATTTAGGGAGATGCCTGAGTATCCTAACGTCCATCAGAATCTCTTTAACGAATTGCGTGCCCTTCAGCCAACAATATTTAGCTTAACAGAGCCGAGAAGTCGATCTTTTGTCCGTAGTGGTGTCTACCGCGATTTGGAAATTCGTTTGAAGCCGTTTGGACGAAAACTGAGTTTAGTAGCGGCTGTTGCTAGTCAGCGGCAACTGGATCACGAGAAGGAACGTACAGAGCGGATTCTGAAACTGTCACGATATGTTCTGATCGTTACGGTCTTATTCTTGTTGGTTGGCATCGGTTTTTTTATTGTATTTGTAGGTCGAAGTCGAGCTAGGCGAAAGATCGCACAACTCGAGCACGAGGTAAATCTGGAGATAATGGATCAGCTCACTGTAGGGATGGCGTTCTACGATGCTGAGAACAAGTTGGTACGTGCGAATCAGGCCTACAGAGATCTTTATCAATATCCGTCGGAACTGACCGAGCAGGGTAGTGAACTAGAAGCAGTGATACGTTATGACGTAGCACATGCCATGTATCGCGATGTGGACGATGTTGATGCTTTTGTGAAATCAAGAATTCGCGCCATTTATTCTCTTCACCATGGCAAAAAACCAGAAGTAAGAGATCAGCTCTTGCCGGATGGCCGAATTATCGAGATTCAGGGACGAGGGCTGAGTACCGGGGGTGTTTGGGGTATTTACACAGACGTGACAGAAAAACGGCGTGCTGAGCAGGACAAACGAGAAAACTGGATTGAATCTCTCCTGGAGCAGGAAGAACGGATTGAGGAACTCGAAAATCAGATGGGCCTTGAAACTCTGGAACACGTAGACGTGGGCATTTCCATTATCGATGCTGATCTTAAAATAGTTCACAACAATTCGGCGGTTAGCGAGATGTATGGGTTCCCGGAATCGATGACCCAGCCTGGTCAACCGTTCAAGAGAATTCTGCTTACGTTGGCAGAGTGGGGCGTCTATGGCGAAGGTGACCCTGAAGGATTGATCTCAGATCTCATACAGTCGTTTACAGGTCCATGGTCGGAGTGGCGGGATGATCTTGAGTTGCCGGGTGGGAAGGTCATCGATGTAAGAACACACAAGCTTTCGGGCGGTGGGCTGGCCTATATCCATACCGACGTTACGAAAGAGAGGCAGGCACAACGACTTATAGAAATCACTGATAAGGTGACCAATCTTCCGACTTTTGAATATCTTGAACAGCAACTCGCAGAGATTTTGGAAGATGCGAAAAAACGCAGCAGTGAGTTTTACGGTATACGCTTAAAAGTCGACCGCTTTCAGGCAATTAACGAGATTTATAGCATAGAGACCGGGGACCGGTTGCTCCGGCAAATAGCTATTCGTTTAAAAGATGTTATACCAGACGGGGCGATACTCACTCGAGGTCAGGGCAACGAGTTTTTCCTGGCTGAGGCTTGCAACAAATCACAGGCCGCAGCTGAGTCGTCAGTGCTAATTCTCCAAGACGCCATGAGGGACTCTTTCCCGCTTGAACTGGACCACGGTGAGACTATAGAAGAAATGTCCTTTACCGCGAGCGCTGGTGTTGTGTCGTACCCGAAGGATGGATCCGAACTCGGTGAGCTACTGACGAAGTCTCAGTTGGCTCTACAGTATGCTGCGCAACAAGGTAACTCGTATCGATATTTTGACTGGCGCGCAGCGCGCCGCAAAGTAAATCGAGATGTCATCCGGCTAGAAGCCGAT
>Ga0257107_1000239_pt1 | contig 21108 bp, 22 predicted proteins | sample LP_taG_2_FD_190178 | JGI IMG/M metagenome (GOLD analysis project Ga0257107, IMG submission 190178) | Marine microbial communities from Northeast Subartic Pacific Ocean, Canada - LP_J_2011_P26_500m | ecosystem: Environmental > Aquatic > Marine > Oceanic | place: Canada: Northeast Subartic Pacific...
TTAACCCTGATCCTGTTTTATCGATGGTCCCGGAAACACGGGTACTGCCAAATAGCTCTTAACCAATAATTGCATCATACGGTTTATCGTTGATTCTAATTCTGGCTCACTTCTACCCCAAATCTTGATTCAAGAAAGTGGGTGGTGAAACCAGACAGAGCATCTCGTCCTGAATAAGATCCTATTTGTGCGATTTCAGAAATAGCAGCATGAACGGTTATTGTTTCTTGGGAAAGAATGGCTAGTGCAAGTCGGTGCCAACATTCAGCAAATTCACCCTTGGATGCAGCCTTTAAAAAGGCCGCACTGAGAGATGTAGTCTTTTTACAAGCCAACCGGGCGATCTCTTCTAGTCCAGATGTGTTTCTAGTAAGCCAGAGAGATGCCATCACTCCAAGAAGATAATCATCCCCGGATGGAGTAAGTCCAAATCCTAATCCAGCTAAATTTATTACAGCTCTTTTAATTGAATTCCCATTACTCAAAGCTTGTTGCAATTCCATTGCTCTAGCAATTAGTTTATCTTTCACGATTATGTCAGTGGCTATCTCATTTAGTGGTTCGAACCATTGTGTATAATCATTCAACAATTCAGCGTTGGAAGTTTTCAGGTGAAATGACTGGGGAAATTGAAGTAACCTAGGCACCCAGTAATCAACACCTTCTAAGTTAATAAATAGCCTATTATCTACTGTTAAGCCATAATGGCCCGCTCGAACATCCATTTTGGGAGTGATCGCCGCAAATGGGGTTTGCACTTTAATAAGAATGGAGAAGGGGCCATTACCTATAGAGGGGAGTGCTAAGGTGATCATTCGCCCGTCATCACCAATTATATTGCATGAATACTTGTAAATGCCGGCCACATATCCCGTAAAAGGCTTTTTCTCTAAACTTTCCAACAATGGTCTACTTATGGAATATGCGGTGAAAGACTGACCAGCCATAAAGTATGATACAAATATAGGTTTAATATAGTAGCAAAGATTAGTGTTAGTATGGTTTAATGTACGTGCCCATCGGGGCACATGTGCTTATCTTCGCCTGAACGCTTGCGCAAGGACCTTTCAATTAAATTGGGATTTTCTCCTTTTTCCAAGCGATGGACAACCTCATTAAACTCATTACCGTAATCCTTTCCTGACTTTCGCATCGAGGAACGCATTTTCTGCGCCAATAAATGAGGGTTATTAGGTGATATTTTTTGTTCTGATGTGCTATTTTTCCCACTTGATATGCTTGAAACAGAAATCAGGCGCCTCAAGTCACTATTCTCACAGTCAGGGCAAACAGCGGTATTTCTGTTAGCTTCATCATAACTACGGAAAAACAGATTTACCCTTTTATTACAAGGATTACATATGTATTCATATATAGGCATTAAATCTTACTCATTAAATATTTTATGATGATTTCAAATTTACATTACTACTGGTATCTTTTTCAATTATTGAATCAGTTAAGTTGTTCGAATCTGATATTACTGATGAATTGGAAAAAATACTGGGGGATCCTCCTGTATGCAGAAATATGACTGTTTTATCATGGCCAATATGTCTTTTTTTCACCAAATCAGTTAAACCGGCCATTGCTTTCCCCGTATAAATCGGATCTAGAAAAATGCCTTCGGTTCTAGCAACAAGACGAATAGCTTCAATACCTTCAAGGGTAGGCACACTGTATCCCTCACCAATATATTCATCAAATACTAAAATATCATCGCTTGTGACTCTGGAATCTAACCCTAGAGTTTCTTCCGTTTCTTTGGCTAATTGCTTAATGTGTGCTATACATTCATCACGACTACGACTGACTGTAACGCCATACAATTGACAGTTTAATTCCATTAATTTGAACCCCACTAGCAATCCAGCTTGCGTAACACCGCATCCAGTGGCGCATAAAAGCAAGTCCGGATTAATGTTCAAATCCTGTAATTGAGAGCAGATTTCCACTGCAGCCGTAACATAACCAACACACCCAAGAGATGAAACACCGCCTCGTTTAATCATATATGGCTTTTCGCCTAAGGCCCGCAAGCGTTCAACTTCATCCCCAATATAGCTATCAAGATAAATACGTTCAGGATCACCTGTAAAAACAAGTTTGGCTTGAAGCAATTTATTCAGTAGCAGATTTCCCTGTGTCTCAGAAGGTAGAGTCCCGGATAATACAGCAACTCCTTTTAGACCCAAGTGTGCCGCCACAGCCATGGTTGTTCTGACATGATTAGAACCAGGGCTACCACCAGTAACTAGAATATTAGAATTTATCCTAATTGCATCGGCGGCAAGATATTCGAGGGACCGTACTTTATTTCCACCTAATCCAAATCCTGTCAAATCATCTCGTTTAAACCAAAGATCGATATCTCCCAAAGCGTGGCCTAACCGCTCAACGCGCTCCAGCGGTGTGGGTAATTTGGCCAATTCAAGCCGAGGCAGTGAAAATAGGTCTTTACTCATTTGGAAAAATATCTTTCATAATACTGCTGATCACTTTCACGCGATGTATGCGTTAATTTTATTATCTGATCTACGAACTGAGGGCAAAGTCCTAACTGTAGTTTATAATCAAACAGAGTATCAATATCATCAATTGATAGGTGTTCCATCACTTTTTTATTATCTGCTAAACAGGATTTTAATGAACGGTTCTCTTTCTGGGCAGTCATAGCAACCATATATACAAGATCATGAGCCGATTGTTTGCCTATTTTTCGTGCCAGTGCAAGCATAATCCCTTCTGAAAAAATATGTCCTTTTGCTGCTTCAAGATTGGCCATCATTTTTTCACTGTTTACTTGAAGAGTTGAACATAATATATAGCCCAAATGAAGCTGAGCACCCACCATAACACATATGGTTCCAATCAGACCCCATTCGGATTTCCAGGAACGTCCATCACGTTCATGTTCATGTACCAAGTTTTCATTTAGACAGTTTGTATTATGGCGAATTAATCGTGCCAAGGTGCCTAAATGTTCAGACAATTCAGGGTTTCGTTTGTGTGGCATTGTGATACTACCTACAGTACCTTTTAGAAATAATTCATTCACTTCACTGATTTCAGGACGCTGCAGTGAGTATACTTCGTGTCCAACTTTATCCAAAGTAGAAGAAATCATAGATAGTAGTTGTAAAAATTCTGCTTGATTATCACGCACTGAAATCCAGGCAATATCCGGCGTACGTAAACCCAGTTTTTCAAAAAAAATAGATTGCAGCTTTAGTCCTTTTTTTCCAAAAGCGGACAGCGAACCAACTCCGCCTGCCAATTGACCATATCCCATTCTTTTATGCGTATCTTTCATTCGTTCTAAATGACGATGAATTTCCCGAATCCATATTGAAACCTTAAACCCAAAAGTTATCGGCAAAGCTGACTGCCCGTGTGTTCGCCCAAGCATGGGTGTATCACGATGCTTTTGAGCTAAAACTAAAAGTTCATGCTCAATTTTTCGTAAATCTCGGAATACTATATCCCAAACTTTCAAAAGCACCATCGATGTCCAAGTATCTGTTATGTCCTGCACAGTAGCTCCATAATAAATCCATTCCCCAGCAGAGTCTTCACACAGTTTCATCAATTCCTGAATAAGACCATGCATGGAATGTCCGGTCTGATCATATCTTTCCCTGAGGAAATCCATATCCAACTTATCCACATCGCAAACCCTTCTAATTTCCGCTACAGCTTCAGATGGAATAAGACCCACTTCTGCCTGTGCCTCAGCGAGAGAACTGATAATTTCTAACCAAGCCTGGGTACGGGGAATCTCATCAAACATGGCACGCATCTCATCGGTCCCCCATGCATTACCGTATATCTTAGAATCGATCATGTGCACTGGCATAACGCTGTTACCTTTTCAATCAATTTTTTTTCTGCTTCTTTAAGTCGAGATTTTTCTGTTACGAACCACTGGTTACATTCATACACTAGATCGCGAAAAGTAGTAATCATCTCTTGAACTGATTTTAAGGATGATCCTCCTGGGCCAGTTCTCGTGGCTACAATAGCTTTCGGATCCATAATCTTCTTGATAAAATCATCGGATATGTTGAGAGAACGATTTATAATATCCTTCGCGGCACTATTTATCAGGTCAGCCTCTAATCCTTTTCCCATCTGTGTTGCAGATCTCACCGCACGTCCAACAATAGAATGAGCCGTTTGCGGATCAATATCATATATAGTCATGATTTCCTCAGCGAGATCAGTAGATCCCCCTAAACTTTTCAAAGCAGCCAGGTTCATTTCATCTTTATTTACCGTTAACCCAGAAACTGTTGCTGACAATAACTTTAAAACCTTTTTGGTTTGAATTAAGCCTTGCGGTACCATGCTGTACGTGAAAATCCGATTGTCAACTTGCCCTGATGGAGTCGATTGCAAAGCCGCTGTACCAGCCAAACGGCCAATCATCTCCCTTGCCACTCCGCGTACAAATGTAAGGCTGTATGGATTCTTCTTGTGAGGCATAATAATACTGGATCGGGAATGGCTTTCTGATAAGTCCATAAAGTTAAATTCAGACGTAGTCCAGATTTGCAGGTCTTCCGCCATACGATCTACATTGCATAATATTGCAAGAGCTACAGACATCAATTCTATTGGGCCGTCAGGCTGCCACATTGCATCTCGTGTATGTAGTACCAAACCATTAAAGCCAAGCAATTCAGCTAAGCGTTCCCTATCTATTGGTAGACGTGAACCATTTGTGCTACCCGCACCTGCAGGACTTTTGTTCGTACGTTTATAAACTGATTTCAAGCGATCCAGATCACGACTCATAGGCTGAACAAAAGTCAGCACATAATGAGCCAGTGTAGTTGGATGTGCTCTCTGTAAATAGGTATAATCCGGTAAAATAGTGGAATAATTTTCTTCTGCAAAATCAAGCAATGTTCCCATAAGTTCTGAAACATTCTCCACGACTTCAAGCAATTCAGCACGCGTTACAATTAGATATGCTAAAGTGGATACTTCTCGCCGAGGTCTCCCCGCATGGAGCCAGCCTGCGGTTTCCGGAGTTCTCTGATGCAGCATATGATCTCGATTGGTATAAACATCAACCAAAGCATTGTCAAAATCAATATTTTCTACGGATAGATTATGCATGTCAAGAAGAGCGTTCAGCAATGCTGCCCTTGATTCTTGCGGTACTACATCAATTTCAATAAGCATAATTGCGTGAGCAAGATCAGCAAGGCTCATCCCATGATAAAGCAATGTCCCCTCATTCACTTCCATTGTAAAAGCGGAATTTATGAGCTCCGGAGCGGGGCTTTTTGTAAAGCGACCGGCCTCCTTAAATTGATTGCCTTCTCTACTCATTTTTCACTTTATTTTCTGGCACATAGTGTGTCAAAGTTTCATAGCGTAGTCCTTGGCGAAGTGCTTCCAGACCAAGAACATCCCGGGGTAGAATATTCCCCAGATTTACATTCGATCCACAACGAATGATGAAAGAAGTTTGCTGATGTTGACGTGGTGCTTCCCATATTATATCATTTTTCCGATGGTTAACTCCCGCCAGGATAGCCTTAACTTTATCATCCATTACAATCCCATCCTTATCATAAACACCAATATTTATTCCTGATTCTCGACCCTCGATAATGACTTTATCTGCACCACTTTCCAAATCGGCATTAATATCATCGCATAGTTGTGAGATTAGTATCTCATTTCCAGGATCTTTTCTCCCTACTTCTGTAATTACTTTCAATCCAGAATCGTTTGATCTTTTAATAGTATCATCCCGCTTCTCTCGTTTCAAATTGTAGATCCCATCAGAAATTTCAATCGTGGTAAACCCACAGTTTTTCACCCAATCTATATATTGAATGTCATTTCTTTGTTGGAAGGCAATCTCCATAAGAGTACCTCCAGGATAAATATCAATCTGATTACCTACAACTAAATCAATCTTATCTCGTAAAAAGGATTCACTAACCAGGATAGCTGTACCAAAAGAGAGTTTGATCTGGTCCAAATATTCGCCTGCCATATGGATCAGATCTTTAGTTGCATTCAGACCTTGACAACGATCAAGCATCATTGTAATGCCATATGGACGTGGCTTTACCTTAATACGACCTGGGACTATTTCCGGCATTAAGTTGGTTATTGCATTAGCTTTCACTTTACATTATTGATTTACCAAGAGTAATTAAAGTTTCCAAAGCATGCTCAACCTGACGAAGATTTGCCCCCCAGGGGACAATTGCTCTATGCCCATCTATTTCAATATCTTTTTCCAGGAGACAGCATTTGATAACCTGAAGCGATCCATTATCACTTGTAAGACTACGGGGACATATTTCAACACAAGCAGGTCTGTGTCCATAGAAGTATTCATGGATTTGACGGCTTCGTTTACATCCTAACAAAGTCCAATTTTTCTGATCAGGATGTTCATCAAGAAAATAAGTAGGGAAAGAAAAATTCAAGCCAGATGATCGGCACGGTACAAGAAATGCTTCAACGTCTTCGACTTTGCTAGCTAACTCACGAATGTCGATTTGTTGAATTTCGATTTTGATAGCCGGCAAATCCGCATAGGTTAATACATGTTGAACCATGCGTAATAACTTGGGAGGCTCGGGTGGAACAACTTCAACAACCCGTATTTGAACAGGATCGGGATGGATTATGAAGTTGACATGATCATCCAGACCCCGTACAATGAGAGTTGATTCTTTGCCCAGGCCTAACTCTTCGGCTTTCGCAGCTAAAGCCGTGTTGTTGGCTGTATCTACTGCACGATCTTCTACTAAAACGCAAGTTGTTGAAAGAGCTACTATTGATATATCGTTGATAGTACTGAATAATGAATCATCATCTGGACGGCTAATCATGGTAATTGCACAAGATTCACTGTTTTCTAGGATGATATATTTTGTGCGCCGATACGCAGCTTTTCCAACCAGATGTTTCCTTATGGCATCTTCCGTCATATCACCATAATAAGGTTGAACACTAACCTCACGATAAGACTCTGGTACAAAATTTTCTGACAATAGACTTGAATGCCTATTATTCATATTATAACTCATGTTGAAACAATGGTTTTGATTTTGCTGAGAGTACATCATAATAATATTCTAGATGGGCTTTAGCGGTATTTTCCCAACTGTATAATTTGGCTGTTTTCGGCCCAGAAGAAGCTAGGCGCTGTTTCAGGGGTAAATCTACCGCCAACTTCTCAATCCCAAATGCGATGGATGAATCATCTTCTGCACTAACCATAAAAGCATTTTCCTCATGCCGAAGGTATTCTTTAAAAACTGATATATCCGATGTAAGAACAGGTAAACCAGATGCCAGTGCCTCCAGAACAACGAGCCCCCACCCTTCTTTCACTGAAGGGAATAATAATCCATCAGCCGCGTGATATAGTTCAGGGATTTGTTCATCTTCTACGGTATCAAGTAATAATATATCTTTACCTATTTCTAAATCTGAATCATGCAAACATTTAAAAAATTCTGCTCTATAAGATGTATAATCAAACAGAGTCTCTCCTCCAGCAATTAGTAGAATAGAATCCAAACCTAGTTTAGATAACTGTTGTCTTGCTAAATCAAATGCCATCATTAGACGTATACTATTTTTCCTAGGTTCAATGCCGCCGATACTTAAGAAAACGGTCCTGCCGCTTACACCAAGTTTTTTCTGAGCACTCTTTCGTTGAGCATCTGTTGGTGGACGAAACTTATTAATATTCACACCATTATTTATAATATGACTATCGACTCCGAATTCTGACATAAGTCTATCTTTCCAGTATTCACTTACAACGAGACAGTAATCTGGTTTGTAAATTGAATCTTTCTGGCATTGAATTAGACGTGGAGTTACAAAATCATCAACATGATGAATTGTTCTGATAAAGAAAGAAAATAATCCCTTTTCAGATGCCTGCCACAATGCGTTAGCAGATACGCAGTCCTGAGCATGGTATATATCAAAAGATGTCTGTAGATGATTAACGAGAAATTGGAAATATGTATCAATAAAGCGCTCAATGCGATTATCTAAAGATTCATTTTCCTCACCCATGGCACAAGGGATGATAGTATTGGGAAATGATGTAGAACGAAAAAACCCTTGTTCATCTTTACCCAGAGCAAAAATGTGCACATCATGTCCTAGGTTTTGAATATGTTCAGCTAATTCTAAGGTATGTACTACACCGCCGCGTGGCTTTGTGGAATAGGTGAATAAAGCAATCCGAAGGGACTCTTGTCTATTTTTGCCATCCATAAAGTATTAGGAAGGTTGTTCTTTTATGTGAAGTAATAAGATAATAATCAAATGCTTTTTCACTTCTTATCTTTTCCTTTTTTGGATGACGAAGGTTCATTTGACTCATTTTTCCGTGCTTCCTTGATGACCTCTTTAAGGGTTTCGGGGCTTTTTCCTGCAGCCGCTTGTCTTGCAACTTCATTAAATCCTTTTCCTGGATCTATTCCTGCATTATCATATTGACGGCTCATACTTTCAACTGTTTTGCGCGGGTCTACAGCGCGAAGACCGCTTCCTTCTGTTTTGGCTTTACTTTGAATCCTACCTAGTTTAGATATAAGCCGTTTCAAAGAAGAACTACCGCAATGTTGGCATTCGGCTGATTCATTTTCAACACTTTTGAAGGATCGGAAAAAAATGGAAGAGAATTTTTTACAGTCGTTACACTTATATTCGTAGATTGGCATCTATAATTCCTTAATTCAATTCCGCACCCACGATAGCCGCTGCCAGTTGAGCCGCTTGTGCATTGGTAGACATTACTAAAACCCCAGCATTACGAAGGCATTCTTCCTGCACCTTGAGTCCTTGACGGTCTTTTTCAGAACCACAGACATGAGCCACTACAGATAAATAACGTTCGTTCGCAAATGCGTCTGCTTTTGCCTGACGAATTGTTACAGCCAAACTTTCAGCTGGATTATCATGAGCACCAAAACCAATGACAACATCAAGAAGAATAACGGCTACGCTGGGATCATTTGCTTCCTTAATTATGCGGTCCTGACGGTATGATGGGTCTATCATAGGATGAGGACGGGACTGCGTAAATTCTTCTTCGCCCATATCAATGCAACTGTGTTTTTTACTTATTTGACCATTTTTTAATGTCCATATTTTTGAAGTTTGCACATTAGAATAGATGTCCTGGGAATATTTTCTTAAAACATTTATAGCCTCATCACATAAGCTTCCACCCGAAAAGAGTCCCCTTATATATTTTTGATCTTTCGCAAAACGCTCACTTTCATTATGCGCCATTTTAATTAATGTACTTGTATTGGTTGCAAAAACCGGGCCAGAATTTTTTCCAATCAGAGAAAGGACCTTTTCAGCTGTATCTTCGATGGTTTCCGTACAAAATAAACCATTTCCTTCACGGAATTGATCCTTCCCAAAAAAATTTACAACAACAGGTTTCCCGCTTGAACGGGCATCCTTCAATATTTTTTGGATAACAGTAATCGATGGCGGTTTTGAAATTAAAACAATTAATTCTGTAGTTGGATCTAAAGAAAGTATGGATATTCCCTGTTTCATCATTATCCCACCAATGGAATCGGACAAATCACGCCCACCTACACCAATTACTTGAGAAACACCGACCCCCTTGCGATTCAGTAGAGTTGTGAGTTCTTGCAGTCCTGTTCCAGAAGCTCCTACAATCCCCACAGGACCTGCATCCAAGACATTGGCAAATCCTAATGCTATTCCATTTATTACGGCAGTACCACAACCGGGCCCCATGAGCAGCAATCCTTTTTGAGCTGCCAGTTTTTTTAAATTTAACTCGTCCTCGAGTGTGACGTTATCACTGAAAAGCATCACATTCATATTCGCGTTCAAGGCTTTTGAAGCTTCAAGTGCAGCATAAGGTCCAGGCACAGAAACGAATAGCATATTTGCATCAGTAAAATCTTTATAAGCTTGTCCAAAGGTTTTAGGGATGTTCTCCATATTCCCCTTATTGCTGGTTTTCTTCCCACCTTTAGCTAGCAGGGCTTCAGCCTTAGCTAGTGTACCCTTCCCAATTGCTTTGGATTTAGCTTCAACTACAAATATCAGATCATTGGCACCGGCATCTTTTACTACATCCGTTAAAAGGCCAATTTGTTCTAAAACACGTTTGTTAGCATCTGTACCCATTGCTATAAATGTTCTTTGGACAGAATCTAAATTTGATAATTCTTTCGAAACTTGCATTAGACGGACCGAATCGTGGTAGGTTCTTGGAATAACATTACTAATCACAGATTCTCCCATTCCCTGCCCTATTTCGAATATTTTTCCCGCAATCGAACTGCTTCCGACATTAATTTTTCCTTTGTAAGGAATTCTTGACGAGGATCCGGCGAAGCGGAATCTTTTTTAATACGCCCCGTTTTCAAATCCAATACCATTGGTTCTAATGAATAGACGCGCCCCTTTTCAAAATCTAACTCACTGGCAATATGAAGACTTAGCCCATCAGAAAGATGCACTTCTAAACGACGAAAGAATGTATAACCATTGTGCTCTGTTTCATGATCATAAATGACTGCCCATTCTTTACCATCTTCAAGGGCCTTGCCTACTAGTTCCTTTGTCTGTGACAACGCTTGGGATTCCAATATCTCCCGGGAACGTAAATAAAAAGCTACAGATAGTGTCAATTCATAATTCAACATAACTAACTGTGGTAAATCTAAACCTATAGCGATTGGCGTTACATAGCTGGCATCGATGTTCTGGAAACGTAAAACTAGTGAATCAAGATTTGTGACATCCTGCAAACTATCGATAATCCCTCGAACAAGGCGTATAGCACCCATATACAGTTCAGCATCGTTTAAAACAGAGCGGTAGAACTTTTCCTCATCTTTCCGCCATGATTTTACTTGGGCATGAATTTGTTTTTCGTTTATGGTAATCCTACTTTCTCTTTTTCAATCTGAATGATTGATGCAGGATAAGGTAATTGCGTTTTAATGTTCCACTCCTTGGCTAGAGCCACCAATGCCTGGTCAAATAAGGTAACTGGGGCATTGGCAATACCAGTACCAATTTGGCCAACTGTGGGGCTAGTTTCATGCAATACTCCTGTTGTTATAAAAGGAACTATACGCGTTTCTACCACTCGTAAGATATCAATACCTAAAGGCGTATTTTCCATATCCATTGACGGCATTTTGAACCGATCATGCATTGCCACCGTAATAGAATTAAGTTTTTGAATTAACTCTATTTCATCGGAAAGCTTACCCCCCACAAAAGGGGCTACGGAAGGTGCACTGGCAATGGCCATACCACCTAAGCCACATGTTTCAACAATAGCACTATCACCGATATCACCTGCAGCATCTTGTACCGTGAAGTCAGTATAATAGACCGCTTTATCCATATCCGACACTGGATCAACAATGCAGGTCTCTCCTAACCCTGCTACTCTAAGCATAAAATCTACTCCATTTCGAGACATGCTCGTAACAATAGTACTAAAAGGAATGTTATGTGCACTATCCATGGTCACTTTGACTGCACCTAAAGTAAAATTTAGAAAAAAATGACTATTCTCATTCATAAAGTGGATTATAGAGGCAACTGTATCTCCCTGAACACCTGCTTCAAGCATAGCGGGTATCAACTGTTTAATTAATAATGCAGTTGAAGCAACATGCCGAGCATGACATTCATCTCCCATTTGCAATCCTTGTTCTACGATGTCAAAAACATTTATTGGCCCGTGTTTCTTCACAGCCGCTTTCATGGCCGGACCTAGTGTGTCCCGTATCCATTTTAAACGTTCAAGGGTTTCCTTATCGCATACTCCAAACCATAATGTATTTCCGCGTCCTTCGTTGAAGGTTGAGAAACCATAATTCCCATACGGTTCATTTCTGGTAACCAATACAGGCATTGATGGTGATATTATCCCTGTCATTGGCCCTATTCCATTATACTTATGACAAGGATGAAGGATTACCTTTCCCTTTTCCACAAGCTTAATCGCTTCATTTAGATTTTTAGCCCAACCCTCAAATTGAATCGCTCCCAGCACTGCACGTTTTTGAGGACCACACATTCTATCCCAAGAGATTGGTGGACCTGAATGCAGTATTGTATGCATCGGCAGTTTCATTGCCTCTCGAGCAGGAAGTATATCAATAACTTGAGGATTCGAATTCTGGATACGCTCAATAACCATTTTGTTAGCACTATTGATCCGTTCTACTAAATCCTGGTTATAATTAATATTTTTAAGAATTTCAATAAGATTTGCCTGTCCATCAGCTGGTGGGCGCCAATCTACTTCAACTACTTTCACACCCTGCTGCTTTATATCTTGGGCAAAGCCTTCAAGGCCTATATTTATTACTTTAAGGTCATCATGAAGTTTTATCACTTTATTGGTCATCAGATAATTTCTCTTATTGGCATTATTTTGACTGGAATGTTGATTCGGTGGTAATGTTTATTGGACAACCTTTTATGATAGTATTGCTGACAAAACAGTACTTTTTTGCTTGCATCACAAGTAATTGCAGTTTCTCCGCGGGAAGATCTGCCTTTACTTGAAGATGAATCTCTTTAAATTGAAAAATTTCTGTATCCTTTTCTGCGCTAGCACTTACTTCAATGTTGTTTAAATCAATTTTCTTTTTTTGGCCAATGTGGGATACCGCCAAGCACAAACAGGAAGCGACAGATGCCAGAAAAAATTCTGTTGGCATTGGGCCAGAATCATTGCCACCATATTCCGGTGTTTCATCGCCCTCCAGATGATGTACCCCTCGTATATTAATGTCCGTACGATATTGACCCATCCATCGAACATGAACGGTCCTAAAATTGGACATAAAATTTACCTCAAGATTCTTCCCATGGTCGTTTCGGCCAATGTTGTTCAGGATGAACAAAGAAAAACCTGAGCAACTTATGCTTGATGAACCAAGGGGTTAAACGAAAGCCTGGCAGGAATAGAATCGGCAACAACTTGTAAATAAAGCCTTTTTTTGACGCTGGACTTGATCCTGTATTTGGATATTTTCGTAACATCTCACTTTGGGCAACCTGAAGCAAGTACCCTTCTGTAATAGAACGAAACTTTTGAAGCATTGTAGGATGAACCGGTTTCCGTGTAGTGATGGGCATAAATTTATTCCTATTGTTTCAGTGTAGTAAAAAATATTATTAACATGATGAGCTTATCGCATATGCTGAATTGAAAAAATTCCCCATATTAGATATTGGCCAAAGCGTTTTTAGCTGCCGCCGCGATAGGTTCAACAAGGGCACCTATAGGTGGAGAATATACATTTTCCATTGTTGCAAGTTCTATCAGAGTGGTTTCTTTACGAATGGCAAATGCAAGAAAATCTGCCCTTTCCTTTACGCCTTCTCCACCAGCTAACTGACCTCCAATAAGTTTCTTCGACTTCGGATCCGCTAGAAGTTTTACATGCATTGGCTCCACAGCAGGATGATACCGTGCGGCAGTTATCCCCTTTGCTTTTCCAATTATATATGGCATACCTGTAGCTTTTGCTAAAGTTTCAGAAATGAGGGCTCCACCAACCTGAACTTTAGATCCTAGTGCCCAAGGGACATATACAGGATTATACGATTCATCTCCTCCGGCTACATTAACCCCAGCTAGGCGTCCTTGAGTGTATGCGTAGGTTCCCTGAATAAGGTTTACTGGTATATTCAATAAGCCATGCATTGTTTCAACACAAGCACCAGCTGCATATACATCATCTACATTTGTCTTCATATGATTGTCAACAATGATTGCGCCGGTAGAGCCAGTTTTGATACCAATACTTTTCGCCAGTTTAGTTGATGGTTTCATGGGAGCTACAAGGAAAGCCATGTCAGCATCTATATCACCATCGCTTGTTTGAACAGATGTGAGTTTTCCATCTTCGCCTGAAAAACCCTTTAAATCCGTTCCAAAATGCATCTGGACACCAAGATCATTGACCAAATGGTTCTGCAAGGGTTCCATCATGTCAGGATCAGAAAACTCGGACATAAGCCAAGAGCCTGAATCCACAAGATGTGTCTTAATATCCCGTTTAGGTAAAGCTTCGATCAACTCTACACCAAGCGGTTTTGCCTGCCAGACTACAGCCTGCTTCACATTATCTAAACGATCGTCAATCTCCATGGCCCGGCGAATGTTCTTAATGAAAATAACACCATCCAAATCTACATTAGCAAGATTCGGGACCTCATATTCCCAACCTGTACAAAGGATTAATTTATCAAAGGGATAATCTTCTCCATCAGTAGTATATACAGCGCGTTTGTCCATATCAATACCTTCTACCACCGTCTCGGTCTTGAGATTGATTCCCATTTCTTCTCGATAAAATTCCAGAGGTTGTAGAAACAGTCCATCAAACTTTTTAATATCACGCCCAAAAACATATGGGATGCCGCATGGGCTATAAGCAATATCTTCAAATTCAGTTATTAAAGTCACTTCTAATGAGCGGTCAAATTGAATCGCATTCGTAGCTGCGCCTGTTCCAGCACCGCCACCGCCTACTACCACAACCCGTTTCATCTTAAATCTCCCATATTTATATATATTTGCTTCGGATTACACTGATATTCATTTTCATCGAATTAAATTATTTTGTAATAAAGTCACAGTCTTTGATCTGGATTACTATGACAGCAGCTAATTAAGTTGTTCATTTCTAAACTCATGAGTTTGGATATCTGAGGATGATGAAAATCCTGTAAAAGGCTCCTTATCAAAATCCCAAAGAACGGCTTCATCATCTTCCCTTACTAATTTTACATTGTGGTCTGCACTAACTTTACCTATTGAAGAACAACTAATTCCATGTTCAGCAAATGCGAGTTGAACATTAGATAAGTGCCATGGTCGCACAGATAGTACAAAACCATAACTTGGAAAACAAAGTAACCAGTCAATAAACCTATCGTCGCTACCCGACGGCTGTGTTAGGGTATCCAAATCAATTTGTGCCCCTACTCCGGACAGTTCCAAAAGCATTATAGCGGTACCCAGCACTCCAGCCATACTAATGTCACGTGCAGCATCGCACCATCCATTTTCAGCTATTTTTGGTAATATAGATAGGTCTCGGTGTAAATCTGCATCTGATAGATGTGAAGAACAATTCCAGAATTGGAACCCTGGGTGGAATGAACCTTTCAAATTGGTAACATGCAAAAGAATATCATCAGGCTGAGCATTAAAACTACTCAAAATATTCTTAGCTCTTCCCAAAATGCAAACAGTCACTGCTGGTTTATATCCTGTTGCAGTTATATGCCCTCCAACGATAGGAACATCATACCTGCTACAGCCATCTTTAAACCCCCGCATTATTTCTGAGGATACTTTAATCTCTGGAGAAATGATAGTATCAACCACGGCCAATGGTCTACCTCCCATGGCGTATACATCATTGACATTGGCCAGGATAGCAGCCCGCCCGGCAAGGTAAGGATTATCTTCTATAAGAGGTGGGTGTATTGCTTCAGCCGCAAGAAGCAGGTAACCATCATTCGTTCTAATCGCTGCTGCATCATCACCCAATTGCACAGTCCGTCCATCAACAACTGGTAGATGTTGCAAGACATCATCAGAAAGAATTGCGATCTCATATTTATGCTGCCAGGCTTGCGTCCCACGGAGCTGCTTAATCAGTTTCGCTAAATCAATCTTGGGCATTAGTAGTTTGCACTTTCCTTGTAACATAATATTCAGTATTCTTTTTCATACCAAAAAGTGAGGCTTCCATCAATTGATGGATCGATCCAAAATGCGTAACAGGTTGATCAACTTTTCGCCAATTTAAACGTTCAAAGAAACGGACATTTTTGGGCTGGATATAAGCTAAAAAACGTTTAGCGCCACGATCAGCTACCGTCTTCTCAGCAATCTTACATAATTTTACACCAATAAGGCTGGGGTGGGTCCGAAATTCTTTTGCAACTGCAAGTCTAGCACCATACCAAATACCACCCTCTTGCTCATGGCATCGCACAGTACTGACAACTTTCCCAGTATTAGTATCAATGGCAGCAATATGGATCGCATTTTTATCAAACTCATCTTGGTCTGTCTCAAAGAAGATTCTTTGCTCTTCAACAAAAACAGAATTCCGAACAGCAAAACATTGTTGAAGTTCAACCTCTGTTTCAACAATCCTGAAAATTATCTTATTCATATTTCGTCTTGATTGGAGAATTACTCAAATGCTGTTATACCTGAACAAGCACCACAGCGCGCGCAACCGGCTTTACTATTCCGGTAGGCTAGTTCATGTTCACGATTATTATTTGCTACTTGTTTGTAAATACGTTCCATTAATTTTGGCTCTGGAGGACGAATATTTTCCAGTGGTGTTCCCATTAAAGGTCGCAGCGGCACTACAAATGGATAAACTCCTAACTCAGCAATCTGCCGGCATCCTTCAACGATTGATTCTTCACTATCGCCAAACCCTACGATAATGTAAGTTGAAACTTGATTGCGCCCAAAGATACTAACGGCTTTTTTGAAGGCTTCGAAATAGCGCTTTATACTGATCGTTGCTTTGCCCGGCGTAATCCGTTCACGCGTATCTTGACTGAAACTCTCAAGGTGGATACCGACAGCTTCGACGCCCGCTTCATATAACAGTTTCATGTCATCCAGGTTTTCTGGTGGTTCAAATTGAACCTGAATGCCTAAATCAGGAACTATATCCTTAATAGCCCGAGTACAATTTATCAGATATTTCACACCCATATCATGGTAATTCATTGTACCGGTAGTCATAATCATGTGCTTAACGCCATCCAGGCGTACAGCTGCCTCTGCTACTTCAGCCAGTTGCTCTGGTGTTTTCAAGCTGATAGTAGTACCGCTCTCCAAAGAATTTTCAATAGCACAAAAATGACAGCGCTCACCGTCCCGCCGCCAGCGGACGCAGCGTTGAGAGACAGTAGTTGCAAGAACATCAAGACCATGTAGAACTGCAATTTCTTTATATGAAATGCCATCTTTTGTCTTTAAATCATAGAACTTCGGTGTTGACACAAATTCGACGGGCATAACAGTTCTACCATTGCTTGTAACTGAATATTTACCATCATCGCTTCTAATAACAGCATAGGGAGATTCCTGTGCAAAGCCTCCCAGTGTTGGCACCATAGCTGGTATCCCGTCTAGTAAAAAAGCTTTATCATCTGATGGACCAGCGCCGCCACATCGTCCGCGGTCTCCTACAGGTACGTCTAAACGAGCCCCAAAACTCTGTAACTCAACCAAGGTTTTTTGCTTTTCCATGCACTGTCCTCTTTACATTATATTGATTGTTAGCATAATTAACATTATTGTCAAAACAGCCTGCGAATTCATAAATAAATGGGGTTATCTGCGCGACACCGTTAGGTTAATGAAGGGGTTGTACTTTGATAAAGCATGTGGGCCATGGTAACCGCCTGGCCCACATACTTACCATATCATTATAAGCACAATCATTAATGTTATACCACACCATGGCACCACATTTATTATTATACCTGAATTCAACCTTTAATCTGAGGTTGCGATTTCAGATATTTGTCATCAATAGGCTTACCTTGATCTTAAACAGTCCAGGTTGCTATAGTGAGGGCACCATCATGCCAATGGTCGATCAAAACATCTAGAACATCGAGGGGATGAAATGGCTTTACCCCTTCCATGATATCGCTTTCGCGCATACCATAAAGTGCAACCATAGCAAATCGGCAGGCGTGAATAGTACCACCTTCTGCCATTATAGTATCTAACTGTTTATTCATTGACAGATTGCCTGGGAACCCTTCTTCTCCAACATTGGGAAATCCACGGCCAGCTGCCGCCATAAGAACGCCAGGACCATAGAGACACAATGTAGTGGAAAATCCCTTACGGATAATACGGGTGGTAGTTAGCAAATTCACCAGACCAACAGAACCCTCAAAAGGCACCGTATGCATCATTATAAGGGCACGATCACCATCACTTGCCTGGTGGTCCGGAAAGACTTTTTCATCCAGATTAACCAGTCTATCTCCAGATTTTGGACCGGGAACATTTATCATTGTCATGTTTTTTCTCCTATCATTTTATTTGTGAAATAGGTATGTGGTAATTATAATTATTTATTATCAAAATAGGTTTAAACGTCCACTACCAAAATTTACTATAAAGGCGTTCAGCATTATTCCAGAAAATGTCTTCTTTAAGCTGTTCAGAAATTGGCGCACCCTCAATTTTCCAATATTCAGATGCGAAATCACTCCAGGGAACATCTGAGCCAAATAGACACCTATCGCCACCAATACCTCGTTCTTCAATTTCAGTAAGTAACCAGTTTGAGCCAAAACCAATTGACCATGTTAAATCAGTATAGACCTGATAACCTTGTTCCACCAGATCACAAAACTGAGGAATGAACTTAATATGGCCACTGACGCCTCCGCCCATGTGAACCACATGTATTTTGTTTCGTTTACCATACTTCTTAATCATTGCTAACGCATTATCAATGTCCGACCCGCCACTTGGACTTGTATGGATATGAATAGGCATATCATTTTCTGCCGCTGCATCGAGAATCATATTCCATAGTTCCGATGACGCCTCATCCCACCCTTCAGGATTCAGCGTGCCACCAAGAAGGCATGTTGCTTTTAATGCAATTAATCCTTTCGCACCAATGAGCTTTAGAGAATCAATTGTTTTATCCTTATCCTGGGGTAATGCAGAAACCCAGATAGCACCTAATAGCCGATCAGATTGTTCCGCACCTTCTGCAACTAAAGGGTTAAGTGTAAAAGGTTGAGCGGAATCGGGGTAGCCATAATTGGGTAATACTAGCGCACGATCAACACCGTGATCGTCCATGCCACCTAAATATTCTTCTATAGTATCATAGTCAGTTGTTGGTTTTACAGCTTCAGGTAAACCATAATAAGCGAACCCAGGTACCGGTCCGATGTGACTATGGTTGTCAAAAACTTTTTTTCGTATTTTTTGCATTATTTATCGTCCTCTTTGGCTTACCAGTTAAATTATTTGGTAAATAAAATAATTACGGTTTCTAGTCTCAAAAGTATAAATAATAAAAAATTTTATTCCTATTTTTATTTAACAAACTTCAAATAAATTCAATGCTGAAAATTATAAAATAAGTACTTTAAATTATAATTTATCAGTCTTAGTATTTATTTATCAGCATGGGGAGAATATAATGAACCTTAAAAAATCAATCAAAACTGGCTTTGCAATTAGAGACAAGAATCAGCAAGAGTTAGCTGAATTCATTGGTAAGAAACAGGCTACTGTTAGTTATTATGCGAGTGGTCGAGTCGATCCGCCTTTGTCTGTAGTAGTAAAAATTGCTGAGTTTTTTGGTGTAAAAACATCAACCTTTGTCGAGTGGGGTGAGTATGAAATCAATTAAACAACATGTGCTAGTTCTTTTAGAATCAAACGTAACTGATGTTAACGAAATAGCTAGGCATAGCTGTTTAGATTCGCAGCAAGTCAAAAACGCTTTGTGTAATCTACAACGGCAAGGGAATATTCAAACTAGACGATTCACCACGTAACCCTAATGAAACAAGAAAGGTAACTTGAAATACCTTAATCCATGTTTTCAGTCAGGACTGAAAAAGATGTTAGATCATTATAAACAGTTGACTTACCCATATTGGGCAAGCTATCAATGCTGTAGCGTGAAGCTATTGTTTATTTTTACTAAATTTAATTAAAAAGGATCGAGAGCGGGGTCCATCCCACTATCCCATACCAATTTTTCAAATAAGCCAACCTGGATGTATTTTGCAAAATAAATGGCTTTATCTTTATCGTCTACTTTCAGTACAGCATCCCCCCAAGCCATGAAAGTGGGTTTGGTAATGAATTTTCTTATATCAATTAAATACGTTATCTTATCATGATAAGGACGCACCTGTCCTTTGAGTTTCAGCTCTTTTACGCCCAAAGCTCTGCCCCTACCTCTGCCGCCGGCCCAAGAGAGAAAAAATCCAATTAATTGCCAGAATCCATCCAGCCCTAAGCATCCTGGCATGACGGGATCATTCTTAAAATGGCATTTAAAGAACCAATGCTCTGGATCAATGTCCATTTCTGCTTCGATAAAGCCAGCACCATATTTACCGCCTGTTTTGGAGATATTTAAAATTCGGTCTATCATGAGCATTGGCGGTAGGGGCAATTTGCCGTTCTTTTTTCCGAAAGCCTTCCCGGTACCAATATCAAGTAGGTCTTGTTTTGTATAATAAGACTTTTTATCCATGGTTTCTTCCCAATTGCCCGCGGAATTTATACATGAATGCTGGTTTAAATATTATCTTTTTGTATTCTTCATTTGTCGATAATAATATATCATGTAATATGCATAAATTTAAAGTTTGAGTACATAACTGTTCTCTCTGGCCAGTAATTTCTATTACTAGTTTACTTAGGCAGGATCCGGGCGGAGCGAACTGATTTTTATTTCATTTTGAAAATAATATGTCATTAAAAATGATGTAATGAAATAAATAATAAGTCCATAAACATAAAAACCACTTAAACCAAACCAGCTGTAATTTTGATAATACAGTAGGCTGAATCCCAAACTCAACTTCACTGACTCAGCCATCAAAGCATAGTTGCGATGATCCAAAATAGATGTGAACGAAAATATGCTTAGAATGAGCATAGCCGCGTACACGTAACACATCATAACATTATAGCTAGCGATAATGGTGAACATATGAAACATCAATATGTTCATTATAATAATCTGAGTCCATGAATATGTAACTAGAAGCTTTGAATTTTCAGTATGATATTTTACCCGCTTTTTCGGATTTGTAATTTCATGTAGGGGAAACCTTTTTTTTACATCTGGTGGGCGCCAGCCTGTAGGCATGAACCAGATTCGCAGCTTATCAAGAATACGTTCCGCGTGCCAAGCATCTTTGATCAGTTGCCACATAACTTTAAAGTTAATGATAACCGGATTCCAAGTCTGGACCGGCTTGAGCGTTCCATATACTGGTTTTACATCATCAAGCTCAGGC
>Ga0257107_1000240_pt1 | contig 21103 bp, 18 predicted proteins | sample LP_taG_2_FD_190178 | JGI IMG/M metagenome (GOLD analysis project Ga0257107, IMG submission 190178) | Marine microbial communities from Northeast Subartic Pacific Ocean, Canada - LP_J_2011_P26_500m | ecosystem: Environmental > Aquatic > Marine > Oceanic | place: Canada: Northeast Subartic Pacific...
CTTCAAGGAAAAGATGATCATGTTAAAACACAAGACAGATGGAATATTATGAAAGAGTTTTTTCAAGAAAGACAAATTGGTTACAAAGAAATTTTTTCTGTGGATGGTAATATTTTAACTAAATTGGTTTGTTTGATCTATTTATTAGACATGACATCTATTTACAATGCAGTCATTTCAAAAATTGATCCTTCTCCAGTTAATTCAATAGACTTTGTTAAAAAAAGATTATAATTATTTTTTTAGAAATTTTTTAAATATGTTATTTATGTCGTTAATTTGATTTAAAGAATGATCATCAATTAATTGTAAATTAGGAATTACACAGTGACCACCAATAAAACCAGGAAACATTTTTGGTCTATTACCTAAATATTTATGAATTTCATCAGAAAATGACCACATTTCATCATAATCTGCCCTATATTTTTCGGCAATCATTTTACTCATTTGTGCATAATTTATCAGCCAACCATAGTATGAAGTATCACAAATAATTTTTGAGAGTTCGAGAGTAATCGGATTAGATAGTCTTTTTGTTTTTATTCCACATTTTTTCATCAGATTAACATAATTTTTAGATGTTAATGTAGAATTTTTTATTTTGTTATCAAGTGCAAAAAATTTTGTGTATCTTTTTAAATCCGAAGCCATTCTTTTATGAACACCACGTGTTGGACTGTAAATTATTGGAATAGATAATTTTTTTTGAAGGTTTTGAGTAGTTTTCGGTTTAATAGTACTATGTATTACAATTGATTCTGGTAAAAAAAATTTGTTTAATTTTAACACATTGGGAAGAAAAAATTTGCTATATGGTATACAAATATGCAAAAAACGTATTGGATAACACTCAGATTTTTTTGGATTATTAGGGATTAAATTTTTGTCTATATCATAACCATGAACAGGGAAATTTCTTGATATAATCTTATAAATTGGAAGTCCAATTTCACCTAATCCAGCCACAATATCCTTTTTCATAATAATCTGAACTAGATGACTGTTTTAATTATTACCATGATGATAGTAGAAAATAGAAATCTTAAGTAAGCAATTTTAATATGAATTAATTAGTCGATGTGATTGTTATTAATAATAAATTAGTGAGAAATGTATGAAAATAAATCTGTTTGAACCCCACATTGATAATGCAGAAGAAAAAGCAGTTTTAGGAACACTACGTAGTAAATTCTGGGCTTCAGGAGCTGGCGTGGGAAATGTCAGTATATTTGAAAATAAATTCAAGAAATATACTAATGCAGATGAATGTTTAGCAGTAAATAGTGGAACAGCTGCATTAAATATTGCATTATCACTTCTTGATATAAAAAATAAAGAAGTCATTATTCCCTCCCTTAGTTTTATTTCAACTGCAAATTGTGTTTTACTTAATGGTGGTATTCCAAAATTTGTTGATGTTAATCCTAAAACATTATGCATAGATCCAGAATCTATAGAAAAATCAATTACAAAGAAAGTTAGGGCAATAATTCCTGTACATTTCGGTGGAATGTCTTGCGATATGACTAAAATCTTGAAATTATCGAAAAAATATAGGATTACAATAGTCGAAGATGCTGCACATGCAGCAGGAGCGACATTTAAGAAGAAAAAAATTGGTACACATGGATTTGCAGTGTGTTTTAGCTTTCATCCAGTAAAAAACTTAGCAATGCCTACAGGAGGATTAATTGCATTAAACCATTCAAAAGCAAAAATGTATAAGAAAAAAATTCAGGCGAAAAGATGGTGTGGAATTACAAATAGGAAAGATGATAGTTATCAAGTAAATGAAATAGGCGATAATTATTATATGAATGAAATTTCTGCAGCGATTGGAATAAAACAACTTGAGAAATTAAATAAGATGAATTCAATTAGGAAACATATTGCATCATGTTATAAAAAAGATTTAGACGATGAGAAAAAGATGCCATTTTCACAAGAATGCTCATATCATTTGTATTGGATTTGCGTGAAAAATCGAAAATCATTTAGACAGAAAATGCAGGAAAAAGGAATTCAGACGGGAACACATTATCGACCTATTCATACATTTTCACTATATCAAAATCAAGTTAAATTACCAATAACCGAGACTGTTGGAAAACAGATTGTCACATTACCTATGCATCCTAACTTAAGTGACCACGATGTAGACAAAATTATATATTTAACAAATAGATTTTCAAACTAATTATTTTTCCAAGGAGTTGAACTCAAAACATCATTAGAAATGTTTTTGCTGTCAGGTTGATCCAGAACCCAATCAATGGTTGACTTTAGTCCATCATCAAAGCTAGTTTGAGGTTTCCAATTCAATGAATCTTGAATTTTTGATGAATCAAGACTATATCTTAAATCATGTCCAGGTCTGTCAGTTACATATTCGATTAAATCAGATGGCTTATCTAAAATCTCAAGTATTTTGTTTACTATTGAAATATTATCTAATTCATTATTAGCTGAAATATTATATGATTTGCCTTGTTTTCCGTCAAGTAATATCTTAAACACTGCATCACAGTGATCATCAACGTATATCCAATCACGAATATTTTTACCTCTTCCATAAATTGGAATTTTTTTATTTTGTTTCGCAAGAAAGATTGCTTTTGGTACTAATTTTTCATAAAACTGTCTTGGACCGTAATTATTTGTGCATCGCGTAATTACACAGTCAAGATCATATGTATTAACATACGAATTAACTAATAACTCTGCAGACGCCTTAGTCGCAGCATATGGATTAGATGGGTTCAATCTATGTTCTTCATCTGCAGAACCAATTTCCATGCTACCAAAAACCTCATCAGTGGATATTTGAACAAACCGTTTTTTATGGTTGCGAATAATTTCCAAAATAGTGTATGTTCCACGTATGTTAGATACTAAAAATTGATTAGCGTCTAGTATGCTTCTGTCAACAAAAGATTCAGCTGCAAAATTTACAACACAGTCAGAATTTTCAATTAATTTTTCCATTAAAATTTTATTTGTAATATTACCTTTGACATACTTATAATTTGAAGAGTCGTTTAGCTCATCCAAATTGCTTGGATCTGAACCAATTAATTCTGCATCAACATTAGTTACCGTAATATCAGAATTGTTCTTTAAAATATTTAAAATAAAATTACTTCCAATGAAACCTAATCCACCTGTGACTAATAATTTCATAATTAAATGAAAAATCCATTATTTATCAGTATTAGTATCAATAGCTGAGATTATGATTGGAATTCAAACTGTGTTGTTGCGTAATTAAAGCTGACGTCATTTTCAATAATTTCCATATTCTCTGGGTCATCAATTGGTTTTTTCTTAATTTTTGCGTTTTTGTAACCTTTGGTTTTGATGTAAGTATCTTCATTCAAACCTAAATCAAGCATATCATTAAGCTGTTTTGCGCCAATTTTAATCTCTTTCATAATTTCTTCATCAGACATTTTTGTAATGTTTAGACAAATATCCTGCCTTTCAGTTATAGATTCCAAATATTTGTCCTCATCGGTGATGAATCCCTTTTGTTTTGCGTAATCATACATTCCTGTTGAAGGTAGTGGAAGGAGAAATCCAATACTTGGATAAACAGAAGCCTTCAAACATTGTTCAAATGTTTGACGAATTGATTCTTTTGATTCAGTTGGATAGCCAAAAACAACACTCGTATTAACAGTTATTCCAACTTTTTTGAATATATTTACAGTTTCAAAGAATGCATTAACGTCAATTTTTTTATTCATCATTTCTAAAATTTCCTGATTACCGGATTCTAAGGCAAATCCAACATCATAACATCCTGCCTCTTTCATTTTTTTAGCAACTTTTAATGCATCATCTGGTGATAGATTTGCTCTTGAAAATAAATCAACTCTAACTGATGCCAACCATTTGAATTTTAATCCACTGGCTAAAAATTCATCACACATTTTTTCAACTTGATGTGCAGATGCAAAGCTAAGGTCATCCCAAAAATCAATATGTGTTACATTATATTTTTCAATGAGGTGTCTAATTTCATTAGTTACAGAACCTGCAGAACGATTTCTGTATGGATCATTCCAAAAAACATAATGACAGAATGTACATTTGAAAGCGCATCCCCTTGCAGTGATTACTGGCATTGCACGTGTCACATCATTTTGACGATCAGCTTTTACACTAGGTTTTGAAAGATAACGTTCTACATCAAAGAAATCCCAATTAATCATTGAAAAGTCGTTGATATTTCCAACTTTCCTAAGTTCATTAATTTTGATTTCTCCCTTAGAATTTTTATATGCTATTCCAAGAATATCGCTTAGTGATTTTTCCAATCTTATTGCTTCAACTGATTCATAAGCAGAAATCTCACCTTCTCCAATTACAACAACATCCGCATCTGTTTTTTTTAAAAATAATTCAGGAATTGAGCTAGACACAGAATTTCCAACTATGATATGTGCATTTGGTTGATGTCTTTTTGCAGTATTTGCAAGCCACTTTGACCATTTATAATGTGTAACAAGAGTTCCAAATAAAATAAAATCAAATTTATTATTTTTTAAATAATTTTCAACATATGCATCATCAAATTCATTAATATCAATATCCAATAATGTAAATTTATATCCATTATCACGGAAATACGTCATTACACTTGCTAGTCCAACAGGCAAAAGTTTTGTATGACCGCCAGGTCTTAAACATGGATTAATAAATAATAATTTTAGATCTTTTTTCTTTGATGACATTATTCCTGTTTTAGGATGTTTTGTTATTTAATATATCTACTACAAATAGTGAAAAATCAATTATAAATTCAGTAAGAGTGAATTTTGTTGCTAGAAAACAATCCAAACTTTTATTCGTAATTTATTCTAGAAAAAATAATGGAGAAAATACTGTACTGGATTGGTACAAATTTTACCCATTATTGTATTGCAAAGTCACTTAAAGGAAAAATTCCAAATAAGAGTTATGCAATTTTTGATGTAACAAATAAACCTGAAAAGTTCTTTGAGACAGAAAACATTGTAAATTTTGAAAAAAAATGGTTTTTTCATAATAACATTTTTGATACAAAAAAGATGCCTGACTTGGAATACTTGTCCAGATTTGAGAAAGTATATAACATCAAATTATCAAAAATTGTATTTTCAGAAAGATTATTTTCAGAATTCAATGAGTTTTACAAATTTCAGACAAATGAAATATTAAGAATTTTGGAATTAGAGTGTAGATTTTTTGAACAAGTTTTGGATGAAATAAAACCTGATTTTGTATTAATGTTTACACCATATTTTCATCACGAATTATTATTTTTTAAATTGTGTAAAGCTAAGGGAATTAAAACTTTAGAATTGAATAATACAAAATTTGATTCAGCAGTTATAGGATTTGATGATGAGATTAAAAATTATAAAAAATTTGATATGAAGGGTAATGTAAGAAATTTTTCTGAGTTACAAGATTATTTTTTAGAAAATTATATGTTAAAATCAAGTAAAAAAATTATAAAAAGAATTGAATTGTCACAGAAAGAAAAATTATCAATTGCTTTAGAATATTTTATTTTTACAAATAATCAAAATATGAAAAATAATTTTGGGTATTTTGGAAGAAATAAAATTAAAGTGTTTTTTAATTATCTCAATAATGGAATTAAAGTTAAAAAAAGAAAAAAATTCATTGATGAAAATCTTGATTATAAATTAAAGGATGATAAATATATTTTATTTCCATTACAAACAGAGGCCGAAAGTGCGTTATTGATTGAATCACCATTACAGAATGATCAAATCGAAATAATAAAAAAAATTAGTAAAGCTATGCCCATAGATTATAAATTAATTGTTAAAGAGCATCCTATGGCTAAATCACGTAGCTGGAGAAGTGTTGAAACGTATCAAAAAATCATGGAAATTCCTCGCGTTAAACTATTACATCCTGATGTAAAAATACAAGAAATAATTAAAAAAATATCTTTAGTTATTACCATTTCAAGTAACGTTGCATTAGATGCATTATTTTCTCAAAAACCAGTAATGATGTTTGCTGAAAACTATATTTCAGTAATACCATCAATACATAAAATAAAAAATATTTTGGAATTACCAGATGATATTGAAAAAATGTTAAAACAAAAAGTGAATCCTGCTGATCTGGAAAAATATATTCAATTCTCGGAAAAAATTTCTTTTAAATTTAATCCAATAGCATTTTCTCAAGATATTAATGATTTCTTTTATTTTTCTGGTCAGTTAGTAGATGTTAAAATAACGGAGAATAAGATGAAAACATTCTTTGAAAAAGAAAACGACAAAATAGAATTACTAACAAATCAATATATCAAAAAAATGTCTTTAAATAATTAACGTCATATATACAATTTGATCTAATTATTATCTAGCCGTTCTTCCAAATTTTTAATTCTTCGATGTAATGACATGGTTTCATGCATCCAATTAGAAACAAATATTGTTCCTATAGGAAAGGAAGGAATCTCAACTCCTTCATTAATTTTTATTTCAGTTAACCAAATTGCATTATCTCCAGTTTTTACCAGATTGCCTAAGGATTTATCACGGTCAATCACTTGACCACATGTTGAATAGTAATTTTCAACATCACTTTCTGTAGATTTTAAAATTTTTACTTCTTCATATGAGCCTGATAGAAAAGTAACACATGGATTAAAAGGATTAACTGTCCGAATTTGCGCTAAAATTAAATTTGATTTTTGTTGCCAATCTAAAATTTCCTTATCAAAAGCGGGTTTTGGATAATATCTGCCAAAAGAATCCTCATAATCTATTGAATCACCGTCTATAGCCTTTTTTATTGCATCAAAATAAAATTCTATTACACCATCCTGAAAAATTTTATCAATTTCTACTCGATACAGATTTTTATCAATTTTAAAACTTCGTCTACTAACAATTTTTCCTTTATCAATCTTAGTTGTCATAAAATGAACAGTTTGGCCCAACGTTTCTACTTCATTAAGTCGTTCACCATTTATAGGATCAAATCCACGTGCATTTGGTAATAGTCCTCTATGAAAATTCAATGCGCCTATTTTTGGACAAGAAAGTAATTCTTTTGAAAAAATTTGTGTGTGCTCCCAATTAACAATTAAATCACAATTTAAAGATTTGATTTTTTTTATGAAATCCATCTCATTGATGTTTTCAGTGTTAAAAATTGGTATCTTAATTTTCTTCTTTCCAAAAAGTCTATCTTGAGTGTACTGACTATTTTTTTTCTCTACTGGAGGAATTAAACATTGAACTTCGAAATTATTATCAACTAGCATGTCAACAAGTTCAATTACGTTTCTATTCAAACCGAAAACGACTATTTTCATATATTCATTGATTTGTTTTTTGATATTAGTACTACTATTGATAGAAATTCAATATTGTTAGGTAAGATTTTGGTTGATGTATTTCAATAGTTTTTTTTTATCTAATTTTCCATTAGAAGTCAAAGGTATTTTGGGTATAGTGAATAGTCGTTTTGGTACCATGTAATTTGGTAATAATTTTCTGAGTTTCTTCTTAATTTCAAATATGTTCAATTTTTTATCTTTTTTTTCTAATTCTATTGCAGCCCATAATTCATTATGATCAGAGAAGATTTTATTAACAAATACAGAAGTTGTGTAAACATTTGGAAGATGACTTATTGTTTTTTCTATTTCATTCAAATCAATTCTATAACCATGAATTTTAACTAAATTATCATTACGGCCTAGAATGTAAAAATTATTATTTTTGTCTCGATATCCAATATCTCCCGTCTTGAAAGCAGGTTTACCATCAAAAATAAAATATTTTTTTTTGGTTTCTACAGAGTCATCAAAATAGCCCATACTGACAGATTTTCCAAGCATAACTAATTCTCCAACCTCATTAGATTTAGAAATCAGCTTGTTTTTTATATTTAATAACACCAATTGCATTAAAGGATGAGATTTACCTATTGAAGTGTAATCTCCTTTTCGAATTTTATTAAAATCTCGTTTTGTAATCTTATGCATTGTATTAACAATTGAGGTTTCTGTAGGTCCCCAAACATTGTATATAGAAATTTTTGAGAAATTTTTTAGCCAAAAATTAGTATGTTTTGGCGGGAAAAAATCACCGCCTGCAATTATTCGTCTAAGTTTGGTTTTTGAAATATTTTTTATGAATTTTTCTGAAGTGAATTGTGAGAAGAATGCAGGTACTGAAAAAATTGAAGTGACTTTGAAATTTGAAATTTGTTGTAATGTTTCATCTGGATTCGAAACGTTATCTAAAATAGCTAAAGGAACATCATAGTATAACATCGTGAAAAAATCAAATAATGATATATCAAAGGAGAATTGTGTAGCACACCCAATAACATCAGTCTTTTTCCAATTGAGATAGTATTTACTCCAAATTAGTGTATTCAAGATATTTTGGGTTGAACATAACACACCTTTTGGTTTTCCAGTAGAGCCAGAAGTGAATAGAAGATAAAGAATATTATTTTTCTTGGGTTTTTTATTATATTTTTTAGATAGTTTACTTTCAGATAGTTCTAAACTTTTCAACTTTTGTGGCTTTTTTTCCGAAGAATGAAGACCTAAAATTATTTTGTCTGAATTTAATGAATTCAGAATATTTTTTATTCTTGAAGAAGGTTGGTTATGAGAAATTGGAGCAAAGGTATAGCCAATCAAAATTGTTCCTAAAATAGCAGCAACACTTTCACCAGATCTTCCTACAAGAATAGGCACTGCTGAAGCATTTTTATGATGAAAATTTTTTTGAATAAATTCAGCATATGCAAAAGAACGTAACAGTAAATTTTGCCATGTCCAATTTTTCCATCTATCTTTTAGAATAACCTTATTTGGATTAGACTTAGATTTTTGGAGAATTATTTCTGCAAAGTTTTTTTTATTCATTTTTAATTTCAACATATTCGGTAATCATATTTTGGTTAGCTATAAACAATGTTGAGATCTTTCCTCCGAAGGATTCAACTGTCAATTCGTATTTACCTAATTTTACTATGTCAGTATTTGTATCAAATTTAGATTCAATTTCTTTAATATTGTCACATAAAATGCCTATATGATGTAATCCCATTTTAAATTTAGTAGAAAAATTATAAACAGTAGATTCTTTATTTTTAGGTATTATAATCTCAATCCATGGATCATTTTGTTCTAGGCGTATAAGATGTAAAAAATTTTGCTGAGTCTTGTCATCAATTGTCTCTTCAATTTTGGATTTATTCAAATCAAGTGCATTTAGGACAAAATCTAAATTATCTGAAACTATACCTATATGATGGATTTTTTTCATGTTAATAGTTTGACAATATCATTGAAATGATGAAATGCCTGCATTGTTTCATAATTTGTAACATCAATTTTTTTATTAAATTTCTTTTGTAAAAATGCTGCTAAGCTTACAACATCAAGTGAATCTAGTATTCCTTCATCAATAAAATCAATTTTTCGTATAACTTTTAAAATTTCTTCACCCTCTCGTTCAATAAAAAATTCGCTAACAATTTTTTCTGTTTGAGAAAATTCCATATGAACACCTCAATATTCAGTGAAAGGCTTAGAAAGAAATATTGATGTATCGTTCAAGAAAGCCTTAACAAGAATTTCACGTGTTTTATCAAAATCATATAAAGATACATTAGATAACATTGTTGGATCACCAACTTCATTAACAATTCCTTCATCATAGATAAGTTTCGCTGCTCTCGTAAAATTAAATTTAAAATCATGTCCTGGTACATCTTGTCTTCTTACAAAAGCAGAATAATTAGAACCAAACAATTTATTGTTTTTGAATACAGAAGTTTTAAAAACTTTGTTAAACCTATACTTCGCATTATATGATTGCTCAATATTATGAATTATCGTATTACCACTTTCTATAGGTCTACCAATATTTATGAAACAACATTTCTTATTTCTTAAATTATCATGAATTGAGTTTTTTCCAAAAGCTGATTTTCCACAGTTTTCTACTAAAGAGGAATCATGACCTATTGCAGCAAACGAAAATAATGGATGTTCTGATCTCTTTACAGATGGTTGTCTCAGTATCCAAGAATTAAGAGTTCCAATAGATGTTGAAGTTTTTTCAACATCAAAAATACCTTCGGTTGTATATGAGAATGTAGGTATGATTACAGTTTTCTTGAGATTTACTAGAGGATTAACTATTGATTTACAAAATCTATCTTTGTCTACATTAATTTTCATACAGGATGCAAAAAATCGAAAATCGCTGTAGATATAACAAAAGTTGTATTGCTCAATGCCTAATTTGATATAGATTTGAGAGAAATATTCTTCGAGTTCGTTATAAGTTTCAAATTCATCCATTGTCATTATATCAGAAATTAAGAAGATATTCCTATCTATGAATTGATATGACTCAAAATAGCTATTTGAATTCTTTTAGGAGTTTCTTCTCACATAACAAATTTGAAGTTTCTAGTAATATTTCAAAATCAATATTAGATTTTCTTTCAATATCTTTAATTGAATTTGTTCCATCGGAGAAAGCTAAAATCCACATAGTTGCTTTTTCTTTTATTTTGGTTGTTGATTTCGAACCTCTACCATGAAAGGGTTTGAGTTTTGGACCACCAAGATCATGATAAAGATCTCGTTTACCTAATTGTGGTTCACATTTTACAAGATTCACAAAAACAGGATCCTCAGAAGATGACACTTTCATTTTTGTGATTTTATCCTGATCAGATGAAAAGTGACCAAAATTTTCTTCAAGTTTTTCAATGATTCTAGTGTATATTCCGAATGTCTCAGCTAAACAAGTTGGGTGCACATATGTTAGATTATCTGCAGATGTATGATACTCTGGAAAATCACCAAACACAGTCCTAGTTAAACATCCCATTGACAGATTAATTCCAGGGTAACAGTACTGTCTTTCATCAGAACCAAATGGGAAAAAATCTAGGACTGAAAAATCCTTGTTAGAATTTTTCAAAACATCAATTACAGTTTGATCTATTTCTGCATTTCCCTGACGGCTTTTCTTATAATTTAATTGACCTAAATCTCCAGTGCATGTGATAATTAAACCATGTTTAATTTTCTTAATTTTTTCTTGATTGCGTGACAACCAAGTTATTGAGCCTATTGTTTCAGGGATAAATAAAATTCTGTATGAATAATTTGGTTTTTGTTTCAAATTTTCAATAAATTTAGCCAATTGTACTGCAGTAACAATTCCAGACAAACTATCATTGCATAAAGAAGGATGACAAATGTAACAGGATAGTAACACTTCTTCATCAGATTTGCCTTTAAAAAAATATTCGCCATATGTTAAACTACCTTGTTTTAATTCAGAGTCAATCAATACTTCATAATCTCCATCCTCTAATTGTAAAAATTTTTCATGGCTCATACAAAAGCCCCATTTTTCAGAATAGTAAGAAGTTCTGTATGGTATATCCTTAGGTCTGTCAGGTTGTGTAAGAATATGCTCCTTCAGTTCTTTTAATGAAATTTTTTTGTGGATAGGAGTGCTGTAATACAAAATATGTAGATTAGATTCTTTAAAATCAACTAATTTTTCACCTTTTGGTGATTTGATATAAGCATCTTTGATATTCCATTCATTTGGAATAATCCAATCAAAAACCCTTGTTCCACTATGTACTTCATGAACATCAATAGAAATTAATTCTGAAATAATTTTCAAAGTCTCTCTTGTTCCATTTCCAGTGATACTTCTGCAAATTGGGAACAAATCCTTAATCAATCCATACATTTCTTCTCCAATTTTAGAAGAATCTTCCATCAAATCAAAAAATGTCTAGGCATTTTAATATCTACTGTATAATTCATACTTTTAGTGATTAAGAAAAATCCAAGAAGTAATAATAAATAGAGAATTATAAATTTGACCAAAATAGAATTTTGGTAATAAATGAAAACTGCTACATGGAATGATCTTTTGGTTGATTTAAAATTAAGAGAAATAGCTGATTCTGATTTTAGTTTTTTATACAAATTACTAAAAGGAAGAAATCCGAAAGAAAATATCTCACATAAGGAAATACCTAGCTATAAACAACATGTTAAATTTGTAAAATCTAAACCATATCAAAAATGGTATATTATTGAAAAAAATCGTAAAAAAATAGGTGCTATTTATTTTTCAAAACAAAACGAGATTGGCATTCACTTTCTTCCCAAAACATCAAGTGAATCCATTAGACAAACAGCAATGCAGAAATTAATTAAGAAAAATCCTGGGAAGAAATACTTTACAAATGTAAATCCAAAAAATCTTGATCAAATAAAATTCCTTAAAAAAAATGGTTTTTCTTTAGTACAGAACACTCTTGAATATGATTTAATGAAAATTGCTTCTAATTTCATTGATGCTAATAAAAAATTCAAATTTTTGGAGCCTGATTTCACATTTGAAGTTATAGATGATAAGTATACAGATTACATAATTAAGTGGAGAAATGAACCTTCAAATTTTAAATTTTTTGCTGACCAAGATAAATTAACTAAAGCTAAACAGCAAAAATTTCTAAAAAACTATTCATCCTTGAATCGTATAGATTTTGTTCTAGTAGGAAAAAAAACACGAAAACCTCACGGAACTTTTTCACTTACAAATGTTTTTTCAAATAGACCAGAAATTGGTAAACTTCTTGGTACTAAAGAAATAAGAGGTAAAGGAATTGCATACAGAGCTACTAAAACACTGTTAAATTTTGCTTTTAGAGAATTAAACTTAAAGAAAGTTTATGCGATAACTAGATCTGATAATATTGCTAATAATCACTTGAATAAAAAATTGGGATTCAAAATTATTGGAAGTGAAAAAATTAATTCTGTAAAGTTTATTATAATGAGTTTAAAAAATAATTTGATTTGATATGTGTGGAATTTTTGGTATAACTAAAAAAACACTAATCAATCAATCAGATGTTAGTGGTGCAACTATACTATGTCATCGCGGTCCAGATAATGAAGGAAATTGGGAAAATGAAGACGTCAAACTAGAACATTCAAGATTAGCCATTATTGATTTAACAGATGCTGGTAACCAACCTTTTGAACTTAGTGAAGGAAAAATTCTTGTTTTTAATGGTGAAATATATAATTTTCAAGAATTACGTAAAAAATGGTTTGATGAAAATCAACCTTGGCAAACTCACTCAGATACTGAAGTATTGTATAGAGGACTAGTCAACAAAGGGTTAGATTGTTTAAATGAGTTGAATGGAATGTTTGCATTTGGTTTTTACGACACAGTTTCTAACAAGATCTTTCTGGTACGCGATAGATATGGAATTAAACCAATGTATTATTACCATAACGAGCTGGATTTCATTTTTGCATCAGAGCAAAAAGCTATAGCTAAATTCACAGGATGGAATCCAAATTTAAAGAATTTATCTGAATATTCTGTTTTCAAGTATGTCTCTGGGAACAAAACCATAATAGAAAATATTTTTGAATTAGAACCTGGACATGCTGCAGAATTTGATGTAGCTTCTGGTGAATTAAAGATTTGGAGATGGTATGATTTTGTAAAAGAACGTACTGAAGAAGAAATTGACTACGAAAAACTCGAAAAAATTATTTTTGAATCAATCAAAAGACATCTTATTTCTGATGCACCAGTAGGAATTCAATTGAGCGGAGGAATTGATTCTTCTATTCTTGCTTGGTATGTGAATAAAATTAAGGGAGAAGGTATCAAATCATTTTCGATAAATTTCCTTGAAAGTAAATTTGATGAATCGGTTGAAGCAGCTCATACGGCAAAAAAATTCAATTTTGATCACCATTCCATTCCATTTTCTGTAACTGATTTTATTGAAATTTGGCCAAAGGCTATAGAATTTTTTGATGAACCTATTAATCATCCTCATACATTACCCTTATTCAAACTGTATCAAGTAGCAAAAGAACATGTCAAGGTTCTATTATCAGGAGAAGGCGCAGATGAAGTATTTTTAGGATATGAACACCATAAAAAAATACTTAACATCACCAACTTCAAAGATTTGAGAAATTTTAGTAAGTTTTTGGATTTTGACTTAATCAAAGAATACCTAAATCTTGATTTAATAGAAAATACTGGTGATTGTTGGGGAAATAAAACCGAATCGGCAAAGTATTGGATTTCTAAAGGCTCTACTGGTATCTCAGGTTATGAATTTCATCATCATCTAAACACATTACTAAATAGAATTGATAAGATGTCAATGGCTCACTCAGTTGAGGTTCGGACACCATTTCTAGATAATGAATTAGTTGAATTTGGATTAAAACAAAATGTAGACAGTCTTTTTAGATTTTCAGAGAATGATAATACAAAAAGAAAGATTCCATTAATGGAAATATATGAAAAATTATTTAATATTGATGCTTCAGATAAAAGTAAAATTGGTTTTCGAGTTCCATTTGATGAATGGGTTCAAAATAAACCAGAATTGAGAAAATTCTGTTCACAGATACTATCAAAGACTAAACAGTATGATGAGTTAAATCATAACAAAATTAAGGAATTACAAAAGAATTTAGAAGTAAATAAAACTCTAGATAATTATCAAATAAGAATAGTTTGGTTACTATCTAATTACTTGTTGTGGCGACAAAAAACATCATAAAAAATATTTCTTCATGAAAACTAAATTCTAAAATCCATGATCACCAGAGCAATTATTTGTTCTAGAATTACAAGTCACAGAAGAAAAACTAATTCCTTGTTCACCTTCAATGACACACCAAATATAATGCGGGTTCGAGTTTTTGTCTGATTTTATTTTTAATTCTTCAGAGATAGAAAATTTCTTTGATGTTCCTGCTTTAATTTCCCATATTCTATCAGCAATTTTTCCTGTTTCATCAAAGAATTGAACGTGACAATCATAACTTTTTTTATCTGGATCTTCAATTGGTGCAGTTGTGATTCCAACTAGTGTTTCAAGTTCGTTACTTATCACAGTTTGTCCCCACTTGAAAGTTTTTTTATTAGGTAAAAATGTTCCAGGGTTGTATAAAGTCATATTTATTGATGATTCTAAACTTCCTTTTCCATAAACCATTTGTAAACTTATTCTACCGGGTTTCTTTCCATTTTTTACTTTAGCAGTGACAATATAAGATGAAATTTTATCTAAATCTATTCCTAAATTAGAAAACAATGAATTCAAATTTGTATCTATGAATTTATTACTAGGTGAAACTAGCTCATCGATAAAAATTTCATCCATTTTTGTTGAATCTTCTAATACAGGAGTAACAAAAATTTCCAGTTCACTAGGTGAGGATAATGGATAAATTCTAACGGAATTTGTTAATTCAGAGAAAAATGGATAATAACCCTGTGAAGGTTTGTTATCTTTCCAATAATCTTCCACATTTTGGAAATCATAATAACTATGATTTGCTGAAAATTCTCCATTAGAATTCCATTGGCCACCTAATAATCTTCCATAGAAAAGTGGTTGTTTAGGTTGCAATGCTTTTAAAATTCCAGAAAAACCATCTGGAATATTTTTAAATGTCTCACGAATACTGATTAACTCTGTTCCGAATCTTGGTAGATTGACTTCTTTTTTTGATTCAAAAGTTTCATTTTCGCCTACAATTTCAATATTTACAGTGTTATTACATCCCATTGGTCCTGCAGTGAAAAGCAGACATGTATCAATATTATTTTTTAGAATTAGATCAATTGAAGCTTCTTTTACAACATGATTATTAACAGCGTCGTCTTCAAAAATATCATTTAAACTACGATTAAAGGAATGTACTTGATTAAAAAAATCTTGATTTCTATGGTTTACCATGACTGCAGAAAATGGGATGAATAGATTTTTTGAAGAAAAAAATTCAATCATATAGTTTGACACAGGTTGTTCACATGTGCCAGTCAGGGTAAATCTGTAGACTTTAGGTTTGTCTATAGTATGTAATTTTGAATCAAGTTTTTTACCATCAATTCCAATAGGAGTAATAACACATGCTATATGATCATAATTTCTCTTTAGAAGAAAATGATTTAGAAAACTTATTTCTGCAATACATCCTTTAATTTCAGGTACCATTAAGGAAGAACGGTGTACAGGATTTACATCAGGTTCGTTGTGATATTGTACTCTAGTCTTTTGAACATCATTGAATGTTTTCATATATCATGAAAATTTCTAGTGGATTTAAAAGCTTCTTATAATTCTACAAAACATATTCAGAAAATTTTTTATTCGTTTATAGATACAATATGATTTTTAAGATGCCGTTTAGTATTTGCCACAGTTTTTACGTCAGTAATTTCAGAGATTGAAAATTTGAGTTATGTTGAATATGATGAAAAAGAACTAGTAAAAAAAAGTTAAAGAAAAAATAATCATTCATTGAAAAAACTTGTTTCAATTTGCTTATTTTTTAATAAGAAATCGGTTACATCTAACCATCTGTAAGGTTTTTTATCATCGCTGAAATAATATTTTTGTTCTAAATATGGTAATTTTTGATCCAAATAAGAATTAGAGATCATTCTTAAAAGATTGATATGAGAAAAGCCATTTTCTAATAAGTTATAATTTTGATCAGGCAAGTAAACATACATGATATTAGACATTCTTTCGAATATGTAGTCTTCAGTAATAACATCATTATCAAAATTCAGCATTGTACCATGATCAGAAAATAAAATTATGATTGGTGGAGTTTCTGATTCATCAAGAACTTTTGTGATAAATTGTTTTACTTTTTTATTTGTAAATTGTAATTGATCAGTGAAACCTTTTTTATCTTTATGAAACCCTTCTAGTGTTGCTTTTTCAGGAATGTTATATTCTCCATCCGAACCCCAATAATATGGACCGTGTGGAAGAAAAATATGACCAAAAACAAAAACTGGTTGTTCAATTTCCTCTTGAATATTTGAAATTGAATCAAAAGAACAATTAATTCGATCACGATAATCTGATTCGAAGATTTTTACATAAATTGGATTTAGCATACTATTTTTGATCATCATAACGACTGTTTGTGAATTAAGAAATTGATTTTTACCACACAAATTTAGATCGGCAGAAGAGATGTATCTTGTAGCTTCCCATCCAGAATCAATATTGATATTTACATAACCTTGTGATTTGGTAATTTTCATTATTTTATTTTGATCAATCATTTTGTATGCAATGAATCTATTTTTTGAATCTACGCCCACATCATTTGTAAGATGATTTATGTAATCCACATTCAACAAAGATGTAATAGTCAAAAATGATGTATGATAGTGAGCAAAAGAATTTTCAGGTATGAAAAAATTTTTTGATGATAAAAATGAAATAAAATCACTATTATCAAAATCGAACAGTTCGTTTAGAATTTTTTCGTTTGGATAGCTGTCTAACACAATTAAATAAATGTCAGGCAGATGGGATGACTCACTACTTTCATGATAATCAAAATCTGCAATATTTTCTTCATTAAATAGATAATTTTCATCGGATGGTTGTCCGGCAATTACTACTAAAGGCAATATCAAAATTGAAACTCCAATAATGGTTGTAATTAATGATATGTTGTGAAGAGTATGTTTAGATTTTATTATGTAACGTGAAATAACAACAATCACTACAAAAAATATAGATAATAAGATTAAATGTTCCTTAAATGTAGTTTCTTGAAAAAATAAGTCATAGATTATGGAGGAAAAATGTCCATATGCAAAAAACAAAAACAATGAAAGTGATGTAATAAGACTTGTTTTGACTAGATTTCTAAAAATCAAAAATAAAATAATCCATATAGATATGGCTATTCCCACAAAAAGGAGTAAGGGAAAAACAATATCTGTTGGTAACAATAAATGGAGATTTTCGGAAAGAAGTGAGAGTGTTGGAAAAATTGCAAAAAGAAATGGATGCGATGAAAATAATAATTGTTTATTTTCTTGTTTCATAATTTGTTAGAATGTTTTCATTTGGGTAACAAATCAGAGTTCAGAATAATTTTTTTCATGTTATCAATTGAAAATTTTTCAACTGAATCAGAACTATATTCTGTCATATTGTCAATTTTAGTTGCATTCTCATATTGTTCAATTGGAATATTATTTTTAGATAGAGGATTTAGAACCATGTACATATTTTCATATTCCCAACTATAACGAATTTCTTCACGATTTAGTAAAACTTCATTTAATTTTTCACCTTCACGAATACCTATAATTTCTTCACCTGTATTACCCAGCAAATCAAATAGTGCGTCCTTAATACCTGAAATTGAATATGCTTGTAATTTAGGAATAAAAATTTCAGAGCCTTTCGAAATTTTTGTTGCATGAAGAATAAAATCTAGTGCTTCATCCATTGTTATACTAAATCTAGTCATTGATGGATCTGTGATGGTAATTTTTTCCTTATTTTTTATTTGTTGAATAAATTTTGGAATTACAGAACCACTACTTCCCAATACATTTCCATAACGCAATGCTAGAAAATTTGTTTGGTGTCTATCTTTTTGTAAATAATTACTTGCAGTTACAAATAATTTTTCCATTAGTAACTTTGTAGCACCATATGTATTCAAAGGTGATACAGCCTTGTCAGTACCAACAGCTACTGCTTTAGGTACATTTTCTTCAAGACATGCATCAATCACATTTTGAGATCCAATAACATTAGTTTTTATTGCTTCAAACGGATTATATTCAATTACTGGAACATGTTTCAATGCTGCTGCATGAAAAACTATATCGATATCTTCCATAGCACGTACTAATCTTGAATAATCTCGTATATCGCCTAACAAAAATCGTAATCTATCATCATTGAATTTTGATTCCATTGTGATCTGTTTATTTTCATTTCTACTAAAAATTCGAATTGTATCTACGCCTTCATCAAGTAATCTTCTAGTTAACGCATTGCCTAACGAACCAGTTCCACCAGTAATTAGGATTTTTTTCCCACGATACATATGAATAATGAAAATTCATGAATAAATAATGTTACCCATTTATCATACTAAGATAAATCAAGAAGTAGGTAAATGAAGATGAAATTAATCATTCATGTTATAGTTTTTGCTTTCATTTAGTATCTGCACAGACTGTTCACCCATATTGAATAATAAATCAATAATTGACATATTTTCTATAAAATTTTCATGAATTTGATCATATTTAGGGTGAACAAAATTTTCATAAATTAATTTAATTTTTGATTTTGTGAAAAGATCTTCCTCAAGATAATCATGGCCGCTTATGCCAGAAATATAACAAGTTGCATTTAATTTAGAACAAATAGCAACTAATTTTCTTGTTTTGGTTTCAGAAATATTTAGTTCGGAAGACAAAAAAGTTTCTGTTGTAATTTTAAGCTCAGAATTTATAAATTTGATTAAATCTAAATTTAGATCAATTAATTTATCATATTTTTGTTCCAAAATATTTTTTATTGAATTCCAATATGATGAAAAATATTGAGTTTTATTATAACTCTCAAAAATTAAATCACTATGTTCTTTTTTCCAATCCGTATCATATGAGATTGTTATTTCATTAAGTTTTTTTGAAAAAACTGGACGTTTAATAGGTACAGTTAGCCATCTGTAACCTTCACTAGTTCGAATTTTATTTCTATTATCAAAGCGATCTTTTACAAATTGTGCATCATCAAGAAATACAAAAAATTCTGAAGATTGAATTTTTTTGAAAAATCCAATATTTGGCAAATAACCAGGTTGTCTAATCATCACATTTTTCATATTCCAATAAATTTTACATGTATGTGGTTTTAGATATTTCGACAAATTCTACTATAATTATAATAAACACGAACTAGCGATATTTTTACATGAAATCCATAATTGTGGCAGAAATAGGTTCAAACTGGGAAGGAAGCCTCTCAAAGGCTAAAAAAATTATACATGAATGCAAAAAAGCGGGGGCAGACGCAATAAAATTCCAAATGTGGAGAGCAACAGATCTCTATACCAAGAAACATCCAAACTGGAAAGAAATTAAAAAATCTGAGCTTACTTTTCAAATGACAAAAAAAATAAAAGAATATTCTGATAAAGAAAATATTGAGTTTTTTTGTAGTGCGTTTTATCCAGAAGCGGTAACGTTTCTTTCAAAACTAGGTGTAAAAAAATTCAAAGTAGCATCAAGAACATGTAAATTAATTGATCCTTATTCGCTTGAAGTCTTACAAGAAAAAAATAATTCAAAAAAAGAGATTTTTATAAGTATGGGAATGGGAGGGAATAAACAAAAGATTACCAAAATTTTTGATAATAAAAAAATTACATTTTGTTATTGTGTCTCAGAATATCCATTATCATTCGAAAAAATTAATTGGAAAGATGCTATAAAATATGATGGATTTTCGGATCATACAATGGATATCTTAGCACCCATTTTGTTTTCAATATTAAAAAAACAAAAATTGACAAAAAAAATTTACATTGAAAAACATGTAAAATTGAGTAATTCAAAAGGTCCTGATGCATCTACTTCTATAACAACTGAAAAATTATCGGAAATGATTAAACAAATACGAAAGATCGAAAAAGCAAAAATTTGATTTAAATGAAAGGAATAATTTTACATGGAGGTCACGGAACTAGGCTAAGACCTTTGACACATACAGGTCCAAAACAATTACTTCCAATTGCCAATAAACCTATGTCACAATTTTGCTTAGAAGCAATTGCAGAAACAGGAATTACAGATATTGCAATAATTATTGGAGGGGTGGGGTCAAACAAAGTACAAGAATATTATAAAGATGGTAAAAAATTTGGTGTAAATATTACGTATATTGAACAAGATGAACCGAGAGGAATTGCACATGCAATAAGATTGTGTAAAGAATTTATCAATGGCGAAAAATTTCTTGTTTTCCTAGGAGATAATATTATACAAAAACCTATTACAGATTTTGTAGAGAATTTTAACAAATCAGATTATGATGCTACGGTTTTGTTATGTGAAGTGGATAACCCAAGTAGATTTGGAATTGCAGATGTTGAAAATGAAAAGATTGTAAAAATCACAGAAAAACCAAAAAAACCTGTATCAAATCTAGC
>Ga0257107_1000248_pt1 | contig 20823 bp, 32 predicted proteins | sample LP_taG_2_FD_190178 | JGI IMG/M metagenome (GOLD analysis project Ga0257107, IMG submission 190178) | Marine microbial communities from Northeast Subartic Pacific Ocean, Canada - LP_J_2011_P26_500m | ecosystem: Environmental > Aquatic > Marine > Oceanic | place: Canada: Northeast Subartic Pacific...
GTTTTTGAAATAACATCAGTATACAATTCAACAAAATCATCACTTCTATGATTAATTATTGGTGCAAGCATTGCTCGCATAACTCTGTTTGGTACATTGGTTGGACCAGGTAGCATTGATAGATATTCCATATAGATTACTGATCAAACTTATAATGATACTTTATTTATAATTACAGATTTTTTAGACGATCTGTGGCATTAATTCTATCTAACACTTTTCGTGTACCATATGGAACGAAGTCCTGCCAGTTTTCATCATCCAGAATTAGCTGGCGAATGTTAGTTCCTGAAAAATTTTCACGATCTTTCAGCATAACCTGAATTACATTAATTTGGTGTTTCTCAAACAAGGTCTTAGTAAATTCGTCGTTTGTAAAAACAATATCATATTTTGGTACAATTTGATCAATTTCAAAAGTCCATTTTTCATGGTTATCAACATCGGGTATATTGAATATTTTGATACGGTCAACTATTGAAGGATCAATTGATGAGAGGATCATCTCTCTTCTTTCTGCTGCAGAAAAAGGATTTCTTTTTTCATTATCCTTGTTTGAGCTTCCAATACAAATCGATAGTTCATCCACCCTTGCCAATCCAAACATCACGGCATCAAGATGCCCTAGGTGAAAGGGTTGAAACCTTCCAATCAAAAGCCCGTTCATAAGATTACTTTTAAAATATTCCTTAAAAGATATTCTCAAATTCCTACATCAAGTAAGGCAGCAAAAAATAATACGGCTACTGATATTACAACCGTGGTTTCTCCCAGAATCATACCTTTTTTTGTAAGTTTTTGCAGCTCACTATCCGTAATTCGTTTTGCCGCAATTTTTTCTTCAATATTTTTGTTAAATACGCGAATATGAATTACAAAGGTAACAATCAAGGCAATAACAAGAATAATTTTTGTTATCAGGAATACACCATAACTGGTTGAGAATAGAATTTCATTGCTTTGAAGCACTAAATGTGAATTATAGATTCCCGTAGCGATTAAAATTATAAGTGCAGGTAAAGCTATTTTGTTAAATCGTCTACCAGTCTTGATCATCAAATTTAGACGTTCTTCGATGGGGAATGACATTTTTTTCAAAAGTGGTGCCAAAACAAGACCAAGAAATATGGAACCGCCAACCCAAATTGATGCACAGAGTAAATGAATCCAAGTTACTACGACCTGTTCCATTGTCATAAAAATTCGATTCATGTCTCAAATATTAGGCATATGATTTCTAACAAGGTTTTTTAGTTGTACACATAGTGAAAAAATGCTTGAAACTTCAATCAAAAATGATTCTATATGTTGCAATTGGTGGATTGTTCGCATTTATGTTTGCAATGATTGCAGTTTCTCTTGGGGATCTACCAGAATTAGAAAAAGCTGAAATCAAATTGGGCAGTGTTGAAGTAAAGGATGTAAACACTATTGATAATCATGCCAAGCTAAAAATTAGCTTTCTTATAACAAATCACGGCGATAAGACATTCGTTATTCCAGTAATTTCTTATGAGCTCTTTGCAAATGGAAAATCTATTGGAACTTCTTCTTACAGTGCTGAGGACATTCCAATGACTGGCAGAGCTCCATTTTATCCTGGAGCAGAAATTCCTTTAGATAGTACTATGAAAATTTTTCAAACTGAAGATAATACTGATGAATATTTAGCAATCGTTAATGGTGAACATGTTGAGTTTAGTGCAAAGGGTCAATATACCGTAGAAACTGCTTGGCAATTGGTTGATCTTGAATTTGACTTGTTAAAACTTTCTGTGAACTGAAAATATTAAAAAATGGGCCGAGAGAGATTTGAACTCTCGACCACTGCCGTGTCGAGGCAGTATCCTAACCAACTAGACCATCGGCCCGTGTCAACCAAAAACTATTTGCAGATTATTAACGTTTAACTAAAAAAACATGATTCTAGACTAATAGGCTTAAATTGTTACATGTGTGTTTTTTGCTGGGCTTGTGGCGCAGAGTCGAAAGACGTGCAGTATGGATAGCGTGGTAGCCTCCTAAGTTACAGGTCGAGGGATCGAAGCCCTCCAAGCCCGCTTATTCACTAAGATTAGAACAAATTATCAAAAAATATGTTCAGATATCTATTAACACAATGTATCAAACTCACAATTATGGAAAAAACTCCTGAAAACTGTGTTTGTAAATGTCATTTGGGTGGTGCTGTTAGCTGTCCTGTCTGTAAAGAAAGTCATTCAGATGGATGTAAATGTGAAAATTGTTAATGGTGATTTTTAGGAGGCTGTTCTTCCATCGGCAGTATAAACTATTTTTTTAGTATATTTTTTTGCTGGTTTTTTACTAGATTTATGACTGCCATGAGCCCAATTCTGACTTATCTGTGATAGGAAACAAATTAGAGTTAAGAACCACATTATTGGTACAGCCAAAACAAAAAATATGTCAAGTACAGATGCATAATCCACAAACATAGGCCAAAGTAGTGTTAAAACGGCCGCAAAAACAGCACAAACAAGAGTAGCCAGATGGTTAAAGAAGTATCCCATGATTTTCTTAAAAAATGATTGAATATAATGGTGATGATGATTATTGAATAAAATAAGAATTGTTTTAGAAGTTTAAGCCGTTTTTTTTATAGTAGATGAGATAGTTGGTTGTGTTTCTGATTGTAAAATCTTAATTTGTTCAAGTAAATCATTTCTTAGTTCTGCGGCAACACGTCTTACAGTTGGTCTTGGAACTCCCATTTCCTCCACAACTTTAGTGTAAACCTCTTGTTTGTCTGTAACACCTTTCTTCTCAATGAGATCCTTGATTTTTTCCTTGATAAGCGTATTTTGATTTGTACGATTCACAAAATTAGATTTTTGTTGTTCTATATAAGACTAGTTTTGAAAATTGAGGAGGGATAATTTTTTATTATGGATAATTAGTCTGATCATCTTAAAACTTCTGAATGATCATTTATATTAAAAATTACAAAGATTCTTAAGATAAAATTAAAAAAAATAGAAAAATGGTGAAGTCTATAATAAATACAAATCTTGGAAATATTCAGTTTGAATTATTTTCTGATATTGCTCCGGAAACAGTTAGAAATTTCATAAAGTTAGCAAAATCAGGGTTTTACGATGGAACACTATTTCATAGAGTAATTCCCAAATTTATGATTCAAGGTGGGGATCCAAATACAAAAAAATCTGATAAAAGTGCATGGGGAACAGGAGGTCCTGGTTATAACATAAAAGCTGAGTTTAATTCAAGATCACATCTTCGTGGAATTGTATCAATGGCTCGTTCGTCTGATCCAGACAGTGCAGGCTCGCAGTTTTTCATAGTAACTAGTGATAGTACATTTCTTGACAGAGAATATACTGTATTTGGGCAAGTTGTAGATGGTATGGATATAGCTGACAAAATTGTTAATCTACCTAAAGATGGAAATGATTGCCCTCTACAAGAAGCTAAAATGCTTCATGTGACTATATCAGATGTTTAGTTGGTTAACAAGGCTTCTTTAACGAAGTAATAACTTCTTTTGTCTTGCTTGTTTTTTAATAGTTCTTTGTTAAACGCCATCTTAGATAGAGTTTTTGAAACGTCTAATGGACTAGCGATCCATCCATGTTCTCTTAACTCATTCACAGTTTCAGGTACCGTTCTTGCCTGATCAAAAAAATAATTTTTAGATAAAATTAAAAGTTTTCCTCGCAGTTCTTTTTGAGGAATAGTAATTGGATTACTAAATTCTGGTTCGTAAACTTCAGCATTTTCAAGTGAGCTTAGAGTGTTTACTTCTTGTATGTTATCTTCAACTGGAAAATCTCTAGTGATTACTCGTACATTATTAGTTTGTAAATGTGTAGCAATATTTTCAATAACCTTTCCTATGGTATTATTATCTACATAAAAATCTCTAGAATCTACTTCAATTTCATTGTCTCCAATTCGTAGTTTAATCTTAGCCATTATCATACTTGGTTTTACTTTTCATTTAATTTGGTAGCTCTAATTGGCTTAAAGAAAGGATCAAAATTTTTACACATTATTTGTTTAGGTCTTTTTGAAAGGGATTTATACGAAATAATATGTGTCGAAATGATGTTAACTGTTTTTGGTTCAGCAGCACTTGATACTATCAGAACTCCAACTAAAGTGTTAAAAGATGTGTTGGGTGGGGCTGCTACCTTTGCAGGTATCTCATCAAGTTTTTTTGTTAACACCGGGCTAATAGCGGTTATAGGAAAAGATTTTCCAAAAAAATATTATGATATTCTTGCTAGCCATCTAAATTTAGATGGTCTTTCTATAAAAAATGGAAAAACTTTTCGTTATGATGGAAAGTATGATAAAACTTTAAGCACGAGAACTACGTTGCGTACAGAACTTAACGTTCTTGAAAATTTTCATCCAGTTGTTCCGGAACAATATAAAAAAACACAGTTTGTGTATCTTGCTAATAATGATCCTGACCAAAACATTGCGTTAATTAAAGAGTTTGATAATGTAAAATTTTCAATGTGTGATACAATAGAATTTTGGATTTCTACTAAGAGAGCATCAGTAATTAAAATGTTCAAACATGTAGATGCTGTAGTGATTAATGATGAAGAGGCTAGATTGTTAACTAAAGAATCCAACTTGATTAAATGTGCAAAAAAAATTATGGATTTGGGAACAAAATATGTTGTTATAAAAAAAGGTCAGCATGGTTCACTTTTATTCTTCGAGGATGTGATTTTTCCATCTGCTGGTCTGCCTTTAGAAAATGTTGTAGATCCTACAGGTGCCGGCGACTCGTTTGCTGGTGCTATGATAGGATGTATAGCAAGCAAGAAAAAAACGGACCTTGCAACAATTAAAAAATCTACGATTTATGGTAACGTTATGGGCTCATTTGCTGTTCAAGGATATGGGCTTGAAGGATTATTACGAATCAAAAAAATAGATATCAAAAAAAGAATTGCATTATACGAAAAAATCACTCGCTTCTGAAAAGTTATACATGTTAATGCTTTGTGTGTGACATGCAAGATAAGTTAGAGGAAATTTTTTCTCTTCAGAAAAGTTTTGAAAACATGATGAATCTAGACAGATACCCAAAAGATGTTGAAGAAAAAATTTCTGTCTTATGTACCGCTATGATTCATGAAGCCGTCGAGCTTCAGCGCACAACAAACTGGAAATGGTGGAAAAAACCTATACCTTTCAATCAAACAGAAGCTCGTGAAGAACTGATCGATATATGGCACTTTCTAATCCAGGCTTCACTAGAACTTAATTTAACACCAGATGACATTTTAAAAGAATATCAAAGAAAAAACGAAATTAACAGACAACGACAAAAAAACGGTTACTGATTCATTTTATATTATTAGAGAAGATTTTTTTCACTCTTATCATATCTGATTTACTTACTTTTGGATGTATTGGTAAACTAAGTACATGATTAGCAGCCCATTCTGTATTTGGAAAGTTTGTTTTAGTTTTGTAATATGGAGTTTTGTGTATTGGAGGAGAATAGTAAATAGTTGCTCCTATTCCTGAGGAATTTAGTTTTTTCATTATGTTATTTCTGTTTTTTAAAGCAATTGTATACAAATACCAATTCAGTGTTTCACCTTTTCGTTGTTTTGGCAGTATAATATCATAATTCTTTAAAAGTTCAGTAAGAATTTGTGCCTTCTTTTTACGCTCGTCTAATAGTCCAGGTAATTTTTTCATTTGCACTTTTGCTATTGCAGCATTGATTTCTGGAAGCCGTAGATTAAGACCAAACGTAGTTGTAAGATGATTCTTTGACAGGCCATGATTACGAATTTGTTTTAGCTTTTCAAAGAGTTTTTTATCATTTGTGATAATAGCACCTCCTTCTCCAGATGTCATCACCTTTGCAGCATAGAAACTAAAGCAACCAAGCTGAGAAAATGTTCCTGAATGTTTTCCATTCAGTTTTGAACCAAGCGATTGTGAAGCATCTTCAATTATTTTGAGGTTATTTTTTGTTGTTATTTCTAAAATTTCCTTCATGTATGCAATGTGTCCGTATAGATGAACAGGAATTACCGCTTTGGTTCGTTTTGTAATTTTTTTATTTAAATCATCAGGATCCATTGTATAGTTATCTTTTAGGATATCAACAAATACTGGTTTAGCGCCAACAGATTTTACTGAGTTTGCAGTTGCAACAAAAGTAAATGATGGAATCAAGACTTCATCGCCGGATTTTATATCTAGCGCGTATAGAGATGCTTGAAGCGCTGCAGTTCCAGAATTAACAGATACCGCAAATTTTGATTTAGTAAACTTTGATAGAAGTTTTTCAAACTGTTGAACACGTATACCACCATCAAATGATGATGAAGTAAGTGATTTTTCTGATAAAACCTTTCTGACCTCCCGTATTTCTTCCTCGCCGATATCAGGAGTATTTATTGGTATTTTCATTAGCACGTTTGATGATTGTTTCTTTAATAAGTTTCATTGATAAATTCTAAGTTTTTATAACGGATTTCTATTAGGCATGAAATGAAAGAACGACATCTGCAAAAACATGACAAGCAGTATAAGATATTTCTCTATGTTTTCTATGTATGTGCTATAATGATGTCTTCCATAACATTCTTCGGTATTTACTCTATGAGTCAGGATTGGAACGAAAATGGTATGTTTGTGATGGGTGAAGTTCTAGTACAGACACAAATCCCATTTGAGAATTTTGCAAACCTATCTACTTGGCTTTTCTTTTCCTGTGTGATAGGTTGGTATTGTGTTTCTAGAATTGGTTGGAGAAGAACAACCAATTTGCATTCCTATAGAATGGCGCTTCTTAAGCTGATGTTAGTTGGATTTGCCATAATTTGTTTGTATGAAGTATTATGGAATTTTACAATATTAAATGCTGAAATTACCTCTGCGATGATTTTAACTGGCGCTACACCAGATATTGATACACTTGCTGTGGAATATCCAGATGCTCTGCGACCATGGAACTTAATTTTTGCAACAAAGATGTGGCTCGCTGGTACTATAATTAGTGGTCATGCATTCTATCTTAGTTCAAAACCAAGAAAGTCATTAGATGAGATAGAATCATAACATCATATACTTTTTAGTTAAAAAATTACAAAACGAGCGTTTAATACATGTAGATTTTGACGATTGTTGGAGGAGATATAATGTCAAACGATCGAGCAGACAGACCAATGCACAAGACAACTTGTTCTGATTGCGGTAATGAATGCGAAGTTCCATTCGAACCAAAAGAAGGCAGACCAGTCTATTGCAGAGAATGTTTTCAGAAACATAGGAATAATTAGTATAATATAGCCATAGTGACCTTTTCAAGAATTTGACGGTTTCTAGAGAGTATATTTGTAGGTTATACTGTATCTAGTGTTTCATAGCTGCAATCTGGAAACTTTATAGGCTTTCAAAAAAAATTCAATTAAAATGGATGTTACTGAGAAGGTAAGATTAATCTCAAGACCGCCAACGGAGGAGGTTGTTACAGAAGAAGAGTTGTTAGAGCTTTTCAAAACAAATTCTAAGCCAAAACACTACATTGGTATAGAAATTTCTGGTTTCTTGCATTTAGGTAGCCTGATAAGCACTGGCTTCAAGCTAAATGACTTTGTTAAGGCTGGTGTAGACTGTACTGTTTTTTTAGCTGACTGGCACACTTTGTTGAATGAAAAGTTAGGAAGTGATATTGAAACGATTAGAAAAGTTTCAAAATATTACAAGGATGCGTTTAGCTTGGTTTGTCCGGAAGCAAACGTAGTTTTGGGAACTAACCTTTATGACTCCAAAAAAGAATATTGGTCTGAGCTTATACAGATTACAAAACATATGACGCTAGCTAGAACCAAGAAAACACTTACCATAATGGGAAGAAAAGAAGGCGACGAAAAGATTGATCTTGGACATCTTCTCTATCCTGCAATGCAGGCAGCTGATATCCACTCGCTTGATTTGGATATTGTGCATGCTGGAATGGATCAGAGAAAAATTCACATGTTGGTTAAAGATGTTTTCCCAAAAATGAAATGGAAGATCCCAGTAGCTGTACACCACAAGTTATTGCCTGGGCTAACTAAACCCGTAGAAGAAAAATCTGGTGGTGAAGTGGCGAAGATGAGTAAATCTGACCCTAATACAGGTATTTTCATTCACAACTCAGATGATGAAATTAGAACTAAAATTAAAAAGGGATTCTGTGATGAAGGAATAACGGAAAACAATCCAATATTAGAAATTACAAAACATATAGTATTTCATGAATTTAATACCATATCTATTGAACGACCTGAAAAATTTGGTGGTAATGTTGATTATGATAATTTTGAAAGTTTGGAATCTGATTTTTCACAGAAGAAACTTCATCCCGCTGATCTGAAGCAGGCTGTTGGAGAATCATTGGTCAAGATAGTGTCTCCAATTAGGGAAAAATTGGCATTAAATGATGAACTGTCTAATTTAATTAAAAATAGTTATTAGTTCTGTATTTTTTGTTCTGCCTTAAGATTATATTTTGATTTGTAACCCCTTGGATTGATCATTAAATCATTAAAGTTGTAAGTTGACGAATTTCCAACAATAACTGTACTTATCATACCCAACTTATCAGCAAATTCTTCCATATGTTCTAGATCTGTCATCGTTATTGATTCAGTTTCTCTATATGCGCCTTTGATAATTGCAACTGGAGTACTTGGAGAACGATATTTCATCAAAAGTTTTCGAGTGTCCTGTAACTGATGTATTCTTTTTTTGCTCGACGGATTGTAAATAACTATGACATAATCTCCAGCAGCAGCAGCCTCTACCCTTTTCACTATAATTTCCCAAGGAACCAGAAGATCACTCATGCTTACTACCGCAAAATCAGTCATTAATGGAGAACCAATTAATGATGCGCAAGAATTCAAAGCAGAAACACCTGGTACTATCTCCACTTCTAATCCCGTTTTGGGATTCCAGCCAGATTCTGCAAGTGTTTCATAAATCAAACCTGCCATTCCATAAATTCCTGGATCTCCACTAGAAACTAATGAAACGATTTTTCCTTCATTAGCTAAATCAATACATTGTTGTGCACGTTCAACTTCCTGAGTCATGGCATATCTATAGACATCCTTCCCGTCTATCAAATTTTCAACTAAATTCACATATGTTGTATAACCAACAATAGTATCACTTTCCTCAATAACTTGCTTGGCTCGAAAAGTCATGTGATCATGATGCCCAGGACCAACACCAACAATGTATAATTTTCCTGCCATGTTCTTGATGATTTTATAATTAATTTATCTCTTTCAAAACTTAGATGAGTTTATCCAACTTAAATTCATCGTGAAGTGCTTGAACAACAGATTCACAATGAACATCCTTGACAACAAATGCGAGATTAAGTTCGGATGAGCCTTGTGCTATCATTATTACGTTAACATTAGCCTTCTGCGCCGCAGAAAATACTTTAGAAGCTACTCCTACCGTTCCTTTCATTCCTGAACCAATTACTGCTATAATCGAAACATTTGGTGTAGCATCAATTTTTTTGATAGTTTTTCCTAATAGATTCATTTCAAGTGTAGTTACCGCTTTTTCAAGATCTGATTTTTTAACAATCAGTGAAAGGCTTGACTCTGACGGATTGGAAGAAACCATCATTACGTTGACCTTTTTCTCCGATAGAGTTGTAAATATTTTTGTTGCAGTACCAGGTGCTGCAAACGTTATTCCGCCACTAAGATCAATAAGACCAACGTTTCTAATTGCAGAGACACATTTGACAGTTTTTTTTGTTTTTTCAGAAGGTGATGCAGTTACAATTGTTCCAGTATTCTTTATATCAAAAGTACTTCGAATTCTCATGGGAATTTTTTTTGAAAGTATGGGTTCAAATGTTCTTGGATGAATCTGTTTTGCGCCAAATAGTGCCATTTCTATTGCTTCTGCATATGAAACTTCGTTGAGTAGTTTAGCATTCTTTACAAGTTTAGGATCAGCTGTCATAAGACCTTCAACGTCACTCATCAGCCAAATTTCATCTGCATTAATACAGGAAGCTATGATTGTTGCAGTATAATCTGAACCACCCCTACCAAATGTTGTGATGTTACCGTGCTGATCAGCACCAGCGAAGCCTCCAACAACAGGTATAATTTTTTTTGATAATAAAGAACCAAGTGTCTTAGATATACGTATTCTAGTTGTATCCATTAGTGGTCTAGACTCTCCAAAATTAGAATCAGTAACTATACCAACTTCCTTGCCATTTAATGCTGTAGATTTTTTTTTGAGTTCCTGTAAGGAAAAAGATACCAAATCATCAGAAAGTCGTTCGCCAAAAGAAATCAGGTAGTCTAATGAACGGGTTGAAACCTCCTTCAACAACGTTAATCCGCGAACCAGTTCTTGTAGTTCTAAAATATCTACGTTCAGTTTTTCTAATAGCTGTTTTTTAATCGTGGAGCTCTTAATAGTTTGATTAGCAAATTGCTTGTGTTTTTTGATTACACTATCTAATGTTTTATTAGTGTCATTCTTATTTCTCTGTTCAATCATAGTAGAAATTCGTATTAAATCATCGGTAACGCCATCGATTGCTGAGCAAACTACAACAATTTCATTGTTTTTGGCTAATAATGCAATGGTTTTTGCAACATTTCTAATATCACTGGGAGATGAAATAGATGTTCCACCAAATTTTAAGACTAGTTTCAAATTACTATACCTGTTTTAATTAATCAATAAATTCTTTAACTTTCAACACGCGGCGCTAGGTAGAAGTGAATTCTTCCAATATTTGCAACTTTAAATTCAACACGTAATGGTTTCTCAGTAGAAAATTCACATATTATTGAACCAGCTGTATTACCTACAGCCTTCACAATTGGATTAAGATATTCTAAGCTATATGTTCCAACACTTTCTTGAGTTACAGAAATCTCTTCTAATCCTTCCATTCCTTTTTCAAGGTTTATGACTGCTTCCCCAGAATCTCCCTTTCCTGAAAATTCAACATTGTCAGAAACCGCTTTTATGATCAAATAATCAGAAACAACTTCAATATCTCCCAATATTTTATCAAGAGTGACGGAAGACAAATTAATTTTGGAGTCATAAGAAATTTTTGGGAGTGGTGTATCAGAGGCTGAACTTTCAATTAATCTCATTTTGTATTTTTTGTTTTTCCCTATTGACACTAGTAACATATTATCGTCAGAGATATTGATTTCTATACTATCTTTTTTATCAGCTCTTTTGATAAGTTTAGAAAATTCATCTATACGAACCCCAAATTTTATGTCACTGTCACAATTATATTTTTCAAAAGCAGAATTGGGCCAAGAGATGTCTATTAATGCTACATGGGAAGGATCCATTCCTCTGAATGAAATACCCTCTACTGTGGCCTCAAACGTTGCCTCTTCAACTAAGGTTGTAATAGCAGAGATCACTGCTTTCCATTCGTTAGATGTACTTGTTTTAGCAGAAAATTGCAACTTAATCAATTGGTTGTCATACCAACGTTTACTTATGTGTAATCACGCCAAGTATGATTACATTTAGTACATCTGTAAAATTTAGTTTCAGGTTCATCTGCACTACGAGTTTGAAAAGCCCATGTTACTCCTTCTTGATTATGACATTTTTCACAATCAATCTTTATAGTTGATTCTAGTCCCTTGGATTCTTTTATATCATTTTTTTCCATAACTAGAAGTTCAGAATCTGATTCCTGAGATTTTTCTCTTATGGTTTTGTTAGATTTTTGTTTAACGTATTGACATTTTGGGCAAACTAAAGATGTGCCATTAGAATTTTTTTTTAGGCGAATTTCACATTTGGGGCAAAATTCCATTTTTAATTTACTTTAATCTTAGATGTTATGAGTTTTTTTAAATTGGTGGTTTCATTGAGTGCAGTATCAGTAGCTTTGACTAAATCCTTTATGGGATTACTAGAAACCACGCGCATCCATAATTCATTTGTTAATGGATGTCTGGTAATAACCCCGGCAAATTCAGTACTAGGACTTTTGAGTAGTTCGTATTGGGTTAAATACAATACTGCAATATCTCCGTTCGTTATTGTAAGGTTAGCTTCCTTTTTAGTTAAATCCCTAATCTGAACATCCATGTATCGAAAAAGAACTTATTGCGGTTATAAATCATTGTCAAATATTAGTATGGTTAGCACAATCTCAGATTTGGAATTAGTTAAAGACAAAGACGAATATTCGTTGGATGATAATATTACCATAAATGTTAGTTTTTCATTAAATGGTGATGTCCGTGATGCATTTAATGAAAAAAACTGGACTATGGCATGGGATAAGAATGATAATCAATTCAAGCTGAAATATGGCATTAAACTTGTTTCCGGTGGATTGAGAAAACACGATGTTGGATCACCCATTGATACATATCGAAAGGCATCAATATTTTGGACCAGAAATCCTAAACTTGTGAATCCAATGAAGGAACGAAAGATTTGGGTTCAGGTTGCTAAAAACTTTGAACCGTATGTAAAACTGACCGTAGAAGATACTAAGAAGGAATTGTTTGATTTTAATGAACCAGTAATAATAAGTGCCTCTGATCTTGGAATAGGTAACCACAAAATTGGTGCGGAGGTTTTTGTTTCATGGAATAAACATGAATATGTTGAAGGAGATCAGGAGAAAATCAGTGCTAAAGAAATTGAAGTTGTGATCAATTAGCATATAAACTGGTTTTTTAAAAACTTAACATGGCAAAATATGATGGTCTGTTGGGTCAGCCATTGTTAGAAGTGGAAGAACCAGATAAAGAAGGTGGAGTTACACTAATTTTCAAAGATAATAGATTTATGTTTATCAAACTTGAAGATGGCAAACTGTCTACTATTTCAATTCCGGAGTGATTGTATGGTAAAATTTGATGGAATAAGAATGGCGGATCTTCTTGAAGTTAAAGATCCGGACGAGAACGGAGGTATAACACTTGTTTTTAAAGACAACAAGTTTCTTTACATCAAAATTGTTGATGGAAAGATTGTAACAGAGTCGGTTCCAGAATAACTAGCTTTGAAGAGATTTTGCGAATTGAAAAATTATTTCCTCTTGTGGAAATGATTGAATCGAACCGGGTCTTTCTTCACGTACTTTTTGTATAGCTTCGTCAGCAGACATTTTTTGATGTTTTATGAGGTAGCATGCTAGTAAGGTTCCAGTTCTTCCTATGCCTGCTAGACAATGAACCATGACTGGCTCGTTGTTTGTTATCCTCCTATGAATAAAATCAATAGCGTAAGTTAGATCATCAAATTCTGGAACACCCATATCGTTTGAATGTACATGAAGATAATTGACATCTTTTGTCCAGATGTCGTCAAGAGGTTCTTCTCTGATTGTAACAATAGATTTTACGCCTTGATCAATGACCCATCGCACTTCATCAATTGAGGTTGGAATTGCACTACCAGCAAGTTTGTTTTCAATTAACCAAGAAAAGTTGTCAGGTTTACCTGTAATAGTTCCATGAACCTTCCTCCAAACGTCACCATAAATGGTCATAACAAAAAATGAAAAACTGATAATATAAGCTTGGTTTGTTAAAATAAAAATAAAATAAAGTGTGGATGAACTTAATCTACTAGTTCAGTCCAGCCTTTTACGAAAACTGAATTTCTGTATAGTGGAACTGGTGTACCAACAGTAAAGTCCATTGGTCTCATCCAAAATATTGCCTTTGTTGGGCAAACACCAATGCATGCTCCATCGGAGATACATCTTTCTGGATAAAATACAAATGCTTTTCCACGTTTCCAGCCTTCAACTGGTTTTACTCTTAATACATCAGGTCCCAAAGTTGTACAGATTTCAACACAAAGTGCGCATCCGATACACATCTGTTCACTGATGTCTGGTAGTATTGCTACTGGCATTATACTTCAAATGAGTAATTTGGGGTTAATATAATTTCCTAAAAAATGCCGAATTATAACGGTGTTAGTAAATTTTGATCGGTGTTCCATCTCATTCTACAAATCTAGAATGACTTTGTCTGCTTCTGATGTTTTTACAATGTATCCATTATCTATTGGTGCTAGCTGGATTTTTGTCATGTGCTTGCTTTCTATTACATGTCTCCCAGTATTATATAGAATCCACTCATTTTCATCATTTGGTTTTGATAAGCTTCCAACAACCACGCAGGATTTTACATTTTTTGCGGAAGAAACAAGTAACATGATAAATGAGTTAGCTAATCTGCCTGTATCATCTTTACCTTCAAGCAGATTAAATAATCCATTTAATGAATCTAAAATGATCAAAGATTTTGTTTTTGATATTTTATCAATAATTATTTTTAAATTTTCAAGTAAATTATAATTATCCGGAGAAAATATGGTTGTGTTTTTAGGCAATTGTATCTCATTAGCTGTTACATATCCAGAATAAAGTAAATCAAAATCAAAATAAAAAACAGGCTCATTCCATTTCGATATTATTTTTGCAAAAAATCTAGCCTTTACAAAAGAATCATTATAGAAAACCATGTTTAATGTGTTTTTTTCTAGTAGATTCTCTAGATTTTTAGAAGATTTTGATAGCAATTTTTTTTACAACATGATCAGTTTGTTATCAAATATAATAATAGGTCTCAATCTGATTTCTCTGGTGCTTTTACAACCATCATGGTTAGTGTCGACTGTACATTGTTTATCTTTCTAATTTTGTAGGTTATGATATTCCTCAAAATATCCGTATTATCAGAGCTTAATTTTAGTATAATATCATATATTCCATAAACCCCCTGGGTTGTGAACTCGACGTCTTTTTCATCTTTTAAAATTTCTTTAATTTTTGAAATGATTGATTCATCAGTACCCAGATCAGAATTTATGAGTACGTAGGCAGTATGCACAGACTAAATTAGCTAAAATGTTATTTAACGTTTGATTAAGAAGTTTTCTTGTCATGAAAATCTTAGATCTCACATTAACAATTTCAGATAAAATTCCAACTTTTCCAGGTTCGCCAAAACCAAATTTTATCCAATGGGAAAACCTCAAAGATGATGGCTATAATTTGGAGCTTTTGTTTTTGAGTTCCCATACAGGAACGCATTTGGATGCACCATATCATTTTCTAGAAAATGGGCTGAAAATTCACGAGATTAATCCTAAAAGATTAATTCGTGAGGCTATTTTGATCAGGTCTAGGAAAAAAGCTAATCAAGCTATAACAAAAAATGATGTCCAAAAATTTGAAAAAAAATATGGAAAAATTCCAAATAATTCCACAATTGTTTTTTGGACCGGATGGCAAAAAATACTCCATAACGATTCTTATTTTAATGAAAATCCTGGATTGTCTGAAACAGCTGCAAAATATTTGGTTTCCAAGAAAACAAATTTGGTTGGCATAGATTCTCCTAGCATTGATTTTAAAGGAAGCCAACGTTTTTCTGTACATCGTATATTTTCAAAAAATAATATATTGATAGTTGAGAACTTGGCGAATCTGGAAAAAATACGATCACCAAAATTTTATTTTGTGGTTTTGCCCCTAAAACTAAAAGGTGCCACCGGCTCACCTGTTAGGGCTATAGCGTTTATTGATTAGTGTTAAAAAACTACAGAAATATTTGTTTTAAACACCGGAGCTTTCAGCCTTTGAAAGATCCAAGAATACTTTGTCACCTACAGATAAGCCAAGTTTTTTGTATTCTAGCATGTCTAGTTTTATGGAGGTAGTATTACCCATCATTCCAATACCTCCTCCTGACATCATTTTGTTTAGCTCTTTTGCCATGTCATTCATATTGCTAAATCCCATCACGTTTGCCTTACCGAATGGGGAAGATAACGGTCCATTAGTTTCTTGAACGTCTTTTTTAGATGATAATGAAACTACTACGTAGGGTGCTGCATCTGGTGCTGCGTCTATACGAACCACAACAAATTCCTTTCTCATGGATATGATTAGTAGTTTTGAGTATTTTATTGTAACTTATGTAAACTTCTAACCTTCATTATCAGAATGGCTGGGGCAATAAAGTACATTCCAATATTCAATAGAATGACACCAATTCCATATCCAAGCATCTTAGATTCTGAATCAATATCAGCATACTGCAATAATGTAAGTGATGTAAGAAGTGGGGTCAGTGTTATCTTTACAACTTCCTTGAATGCTGGGTTTTCTCTCTCATAATCAGCTATTGCTGGAGAAAATGAATAATAGAATTGATTGAATCCTGCCATAAAGTTAGTACCTGATTCAGTTTGTAATACAGTATTGTCACGTAGTTCCCTTAGGAATTGGACTTGAGGGGCCATTTCAGAACCAAATGCAGCTGTTGCGATGAGACAGCCACCGCTCTGTGGTTCTACTGGTTCTGTGGTTTTAATTCCTGCATCTTCCAATAATTCACTAATATTTGGTTTTGAATCTTCTGAAGCTTTATCAAAATCGGATGTAGTTTCAAAAGTTTTTAACATATTATCGAATAATGCTGCATCAGTTTCAAAATGTTGTTCGTGGTTAGAATATGTAAATCCATATAGGAAATTCCCGTTTGATAAAATGACTTGGGAAAATGGAATTGGGATAACTCCTGTTGGTTGTTTGGCAGTCATAAAAAAGGCGGCATAACTCTTTCCATCTTCGGTTGTTAGATTAGATATTTTTTCTGATTGTATTATAAGTGCCTTTTGTGTTTCCATTAGGTGATATTGTGATACACGGTTGTCTAGGTGATCTTGGTATGTTTTACCACCTAATTCATTTACGTTTATGTAGATAAATGGTGCGTGTTCATCAATGCCTTGTAACAACTTCTTTTTTGGTCCTAGAAATGTAACTATAGGATCATTCTGATCGCTGCCAGGTTGGGGATATAATACAGTCCATCCTTTTGGAGGTACAATTGAAATATCATATTTTGTGTTTATGTATCGTTCAGAGACCATCATTGAGTTAGAGTCTTTCACATCCAAACGATCTAATTCTTCAATGTTTGATGTGTTTTCTAGATCAGCTCTTGAAATAACTTCAGCGTTCATGATTTTAGCTGCTAGGACATTATTTGGTATATTATTAGATGTGGTTTGTAGATTTGCCAATTTATCAAGCGTGTCATAGCTTTCTTCTGTTACTAGTCTTCCAAACACTGTGTATTTTCCATCAAGATGATTCGAGTCTTTGTGTACTATAAAAAACTGTGAACTTGCACTATTAACATCTGCACCTCTCGCCATTGAAACAATACCTCGATTATGTTTAATGTTGTTAAATTCGGCTGTGATATCATAACCGGCATCGCCAGTACCCCACATAGCCATGTTTTCTAAACCATACTCAGCATGGTTTGATAATGGATCACCACCTTGAATCATAAAATCTTTGATAATTCTATGAAAAATGAGATTGTCATAAAATCCGCTTTTTGTCAGATTCAAAAAATTTTCTACAGTATTGGGCGCATCCTCTGGAAAAAATTCCATAACTAACTTCCCAGAGTTTGTATGCATGATCACAATTTTATCATCGTTTTCTGCAAATGCCGTATTGGTGACGATGACCATTGATGTTAAAGATAATAAAATTAATGCGAATATCGAAATTTTAAGTCGCATAAAATTCCTTAGTAATACGCTATAAAAACTGGAGCCTGATCAGTTTTTATCAAGTTAAAATTAGAACCTGTTATGGAATACGCAGAAAAAATTGAGGCACATGTTCTTTCTATTTGGAGAGAGCCTAGAGAGTTTTTTGGCGGTCGTGGGAAAGAGGGGATGTTAATTTTAACTGATAGGCGTCTGATGTTTATTAAAAAAACAGAAGCTGGTATGAAATGGTGGGGAGCAGTTAGAACTAGACAAATAGTTAGATTGTTAGGTTCTAAGGATGTTATGTTTACAGAAGATGGTTATGACGAAGAAAGTTTGAGAGTTGATGCAGAAAATAAGAAAAATCAAGAAATATGTTTTAATAATATTTTAGATGTTGGTTTCGAGGAAAAGGTTTGGGGTAGTGTTTTGTTTTTAGAAATTTTAGAAAATGATAAAAAAAAGAAGTATCAGTTTTCGATTGTCCAGGATTGGGTGAAGTATCCGCTTAGTGCACCTACTAAATATATGAAAGTTGATTGGTCTGGATTTGTAAAATACATTAAAGACAAACAGCTTGTGACTAGATAAGATGGGTGTAGTTTATGCAGTGGGAGTGGGTCCAGGTTCTCCAAAACACATCACAGAAATAGTGAAAAAAATAATTTTAGATTCTGATTTTATTATAGGTTATAAATATACGCTTAGTACGATTTCTGATTTAATCCATAATAAAGAAGTGTATGAAATTACAATGGAAAATCAAGAAAAGGCGTATCAAAAAATTAGTAGAGAGTTGGGTGATAAAGTTTTGGTTGTTCCATTTACAGGGGATGTTAATTTTTCCGAGTCCGAAGTTGTAGATAGATTAATTGAGATTTTTGGTGATGTTGTGATAGTTCCTGGAATTAGCTCAATTCAGGTCGCTGCATCAAAAGCTAAAATTCCACTTGATAAGTCCAAGACAATTACAATGCATGTATCAACACCAATTGAGGATAAAAAAATAGAACTTCAGAAGGCTCTTATCGATGGATATAATGTGGTGTTAGTTCCGAGACCGTGGCCCAAGGATCCTAAAAAACACTTCATGCCATCTGAGATTTCAAAATATCTAAAACAAAACGGGTTTGATACATCCGGGATGAAAGTGCATGTGTTTGAGGCACTAACAACTGAGAACGAGACTAGTTTTGAAGGGATGGTTGATCAATTAGAAGGCAAAGAGTTTTCAGATCTATCTGTGATGGTCTTTGATCAGGCAACACTTGAATCATACATCAATTTTGAATAGTTATGCGAAAGTCATTATCTGGTGCAGCTCTAAAAAAGATTCTAGAAACAGCCAACGAACGTGATCTATTCATAGTTGGGCATATGTACATTGAGAATACAATTGATCGTATACTAGAGAAAAAATTCAATATTCCTTCAAAGTCAATAGATAGTACGCTGTTTACTTTAAATCTAAAAATGGATGTTTTGACTGAATCTGGTCTGATTAAGGGTAATCTAAAGAAAAATGTAGAGTTGTTAGCCAGAATTAGGAACAGATATGCGCATAAATTAGAACCAAACGAGCAGAGAATTACAAACTACATTCGTGAGTTGCAGTATCTTGGATCTGCGCCTAAGCTTGACGGTAAATATACAAAATATCGAGTTTGTGTGATCAGAACATTTGATATGTTAGAGAAAGTGTTTAAAAAATAAAAAATTAGTGGCTATGTCCACAACCACATCCATCATGACCTTCAGAGGTTTGAGGTTCACTTGTTTTACATTTGGAGCATTTGTCTCCGCCGTCAGGTGAAAAGAATCCTATTCCACATGATATACATTTCATACTAGCCATGATAATTTGTGTGGTGGAGCTAATTTATGCTATGCTATGATTGTGGTTGTTTTTACAACAAAATTCTATATGAATATGGTAATGTTGTGGAAAAACGCCGCTTCAATTATAGAATTTCTACGAGTGTCTCTTCTGATTTTAGGGTGTTTTTTACCAATTCTGATGATATGGTAAGATTGAATTTTTTGGTATTTCCATGAATTCCTTGGTGTACCATTCTACCAGAAATAAGTCCGGATAATTCTATCTCGCTAAGCATTTGTGTTGCCCGTCTTTGTGTAAGCTCGTTTTGATGTATTATTTTACAAAGTGATTTGTAGGCGGAATAAATGTCCCCTGTTGAGATATTTGGGGATTTCATGATAGTGATTACAAGTAGTTTTTCATGAAGCGAAAAAGCATCGAGTTGTTGTGATTCTTTATCGACTTCAATTCTTTGTGATGCTAAACGAACGTGTTCGTCAGTTATCGAATTAGCCTGGTTTAGTTCTGCAGTCTTTGCTGCCACATTTAATAATTTGATTGCTCTTCTAGCATCGCCATGTTGCCTACAAGCCATAGACGCACATAAGTTCAGGGCGCCTACCGAAACAACATTTTCCTCAAAAGCTATAGGGACTCTGTCCTCTAAAATTTCTTTTATCTCGTTTGTCTTATAAGCAGGAAAAACAATTTCCTCCTCACTAAGAGTACTAATTACACGAGGATCTAATTCCTCTTTGAATCTAATATCGTTTGAAATACCAACAAGTGACAAGGATCCGTTTTTTAGTTTTAGGTTTGCTCTTGTAATTGAGTAAAGTATGTCCTTGCCTGTTTTATCAACAAGTTTAGCGAGATGATCAATTTCATCAATAACAAAAACTGTGTTGATTTTATTTTTTTCAATGATGTAAAGTATGCGGTTAAAGACTTCACTGATTGATAGGCCGGTGCTTGGCAACCAGAGTTTGTCGTTAGATGTTTTTTTTGATTTTAATCCTAACTGTCTTCCCAGGTCAACCAAAACATTGTATAGATTAGATTGATCCTTGGCGTTTGTAATGGATATTTTAATTTCGTATGAATTTTTATCCACTCTGTCTTGAATTTGTTTTAACACTTTTGTTACAACAAGTGTTTTGCCAGTTCCTGGTTTTCCGTAAACAAGTAAGTTTGGTGGTATTGATTTTTGATATAATGGTATTAATGATTGTGTTACTAGTTCTTGTTGTTTGTTTCTATGCAAAATTCTGTCTGGAATGTAATCATGGCGCAACACGTTTGGGTTTTTAATTATTAGGTGGCCGTTATCTGCTTTGTCTAATAGTTTTTCAACTGGATCCAAAGTTGTTATACTCATTTTAAGATCATTTTTTATCTTGAATTAACACTTC
>Ga0257107_1000255_pt1 | contig 20547 bp, 16 predicted proteins | sample LP_taG_2_FD_190178 | JGI IMG/M metagenome (GOLD analysis project Ga0257107, IMG submission 190178) | Marine microbial communities from Northeast Subartic Pacific Ocean, Canada - LP_J_2011_P26_500m | ecosystem: Environmental > Aquatic > Marine > Oceanic | place: Canada: Northeast Subartic Pacific...
GCAACCGGTTCCCGATGATCGGTGCCCACAAGGTCCTGGCCGCCTACTCCTGCCTGGTTCCTCGGATCCTCACCGGCGAGTACGACCCCACCGTGCACCGGGCGATCTGGCCCTCGACCGGCAACTTCGCCCGGGGTGGTGTCGCCATCTCGCGCCTCATGGGCTGCCGGGGCGTCGCCGTGCTCCCGGAGAACATGAGCCGGGAACGCTTCGAGTGGCTGGACGAGTGGATCGCCGACCCTGACGACGTGATCCGGACCACCGGCTCGGAGAGCAACGTGAAGGAGATCTACGACGCCTGCGACGAGTTGGAGAAGGACCCCGGCAACTTCATCCTGAACCAGTTCACCGAGTTCGCCAACTACGTGGGCCACCACGAGGTGACCGGTCGGGCCCTGGAGCACCTCTACCTGCACCACGCAGCGCTCCGCCCCGGCCTGCGCCTGGCGGCCTTCGTGGCCGCCTCGGGCTCGTCCGGGACGCTGGCGGCCGGTGAACGCCTCAAGGCCGACCACGGGGCGAAGATCGCCGCGGTCGAGGCCCTCGAGTGTCCGACGATGCTCTACAACGGATTCGGCGAACACAACATCCAGGGGATCGGCGACAAGCACATACCTCTGATCCACAACGTCACCAACACGGATGTCGTCATCGGCGTCTCGGACTCGGCCTGCGACGAGCTGGGGATGGCCTTCTGTACCGCCGAGGGCCTGGCCTATATCGCCTCGTTGGGCGTGGACGGCGCAGTCATCGACACACTCCGCCACTTCGGCCTTTCCAGCATCTGCAACGTGGTGGCTTCGATCAAGACCGCAAGGGAGCTGGACCTGGGGCCGGATGACGCCATCGTCACGGTGGCGACCGACGGGTCCGAGATGTACGGCAGCGAACGCGAGTCCATGGCCGCCGGTCGCTACGCCGGCGGATTCGGACCGTCGGAGGCCGCAGCCGCGGTGGCCAGCCACCTGTTGGGGGCCGATACCTCCCACGTGGAGGTCCTGGACGAGATCGGCAGGAACCGCATCTTCAACCTCGCTTACTACACGTGGGTCGAGCAGCGCGGCATCGACTTCGCCGACTTCGAGGTCCGACGGGGGCAGGACTTCTGGCGCCACGTCCAGACCATGGCCCCGACATGGGATTCCATGATCGACGAGCTGAATGGCCGTGCCGGCGTGCCGGCCGCCGACTGAGCGCGTCGGTCACCAGCGGGACGATGGCCGACGCCCCGTCTAGCCGGCCCGATCCCGGAATCGGCTGGCTGGGAAGCCCACCCGGCGCCACCTGGCCGCGGCCGGAGGATCCGCCGGCCGGCGACGCCAACCCGTTCATCACCTTCCGGACCCTGCTCTGGTCGCACCACACAGCGATGGCCGCCGGCTGGTCGGACGACAGGTACGTGGAGATGGTCCGTCGGCTGGACGCGGCCGTCGCCGACGTGGACGGCCGCGGCTTCCACACCACCCCGTACCGCCATCTGTCCGCTCTCGGGGACGCTGTCGGCCAGACGGGGGGCATCTGGGCGAAGGACGAGACCGGCAACGTGTCGGGCAGCCACAAGGCCCGGCACCTGTTCGGCCTGGCCCTCCACCTGGAGGTCAATGGGGTTCCGTCGACCACGCCGTTGGCCATCGCATCGTGTGGCAACGCCGCCCTGGCCGCTGCGACAGTGGCACGTGCCGCCGGGCGACCGCTGGCCGTACAGGTCCCGACGTGGGCCGACGAAGGCGTGCTGGAACGACTCGACGACCTGGGGGCCGATGTCAGGGTCTGCGAGCGACGCGACGGCGAGGCGGGCGATCCCTGCCTCCACCGGTTCCGGGAGATGGTGGCCGACGGCGCCATCGCTTTCTGCTGCCAGGGCACGGAGAACCTCCTCACGCTGGACGGTGGCCGGACTCTGGGCTTCGAACTGGCTGCCCAGTGGGCCGCCCACGGCCGCTCGCCCGCCCGCCTCCTCGTCCAGGTCGGTGGCGGTGCGCTGGCCAGCAGCACCGTTCAGGCCCTGGACGATGTGGTCACCCGTGGCGGCCCCACGACCCGGCCACGCCTTGTCGCCGTCCAGCACGAGGGCTGCGCACCTCTCGCCCGGGCGTTCAACCGTGTGGCATCCGTCGACGACCGGATGGCTGCCCTGGCCCTACCGGATGCCACGTCTGACGATGGCAGCGCCATGTGGCCATGGACGGACCCGACATCGGTGGCCACCGGGCTACTGGACGACGTCGTCTACGACTGGCGGGCCCTGGTCCACGACATGCTGCTGGGGCCGACCCCGGGCGGCCCGGTGGTGGCCACCGAGGCGGACGTCGTCGAGGCCTACGCCCTGGTTATGGCCCACACCGGGGTGCCCGCCGACCCGACCGGAACGGCCGGCCTGGCCGGGCTGCTGGCAGCCCGAAGGGACGGCTGCATCGATCCCGACGAAGAGGTCGTGATCCTCCTCACCGGCGTCGATCGGTCCTGACCCACGGACTGCGGGCCTCTCCCGCGGAGGCAACCGTCGGGGTCGACGCTCCCCACGATCCGCCCGCTCAGCGCTCCTCGCGCCGGTAGGCGATGCCGAGAGCCGCCGGTGCCGGAGACGGCCGGTTCCGCGACCTGATGGAGATGGCCACCAGCACGCCGACGGTAAGCAGGTACGGCAGCATCGACAGGAGGATCGGCGAGAAGTCCACCCCGAAGGTCTGGAGGCGGGTCTTGAGCGCCAGCGTGAGACCGAACAGGAGTGCTCCGAGGGCTACCCGACCCGGCCGCCAGGCACCGAAGATCACGAGTGCCACGGCGATCCAGCCCCGACCCGCCACCACGCCCTCTGCCCACTGTGGGGTGATGGACAGCGTCAGGTAGGCCCCGGAGGCGCCGGCCAGGGCCCCTCCGGTGGCGACGGCTCCTAGCCGCAGTCCGGCCACCGAGTGCCCGGCGACATCGGCGGTCGGCGCCGACTCCCCGGCGGCTCTGACAGCCAGGCCCAGACGGGTCCGTCCCAGCACGAACCAGGTAGCCAGGCCGGCCAACACGGCCATGTAGACCAGCGGCGACTGCTGGAACAGCACCGGGCCGGCCCACGGGATGTCAGACAGCGGCCCCCAGTCCACCGGCACCAGCTCGGCACCTGCCGGCTGGCCGACGGAACCCTTGCCGACGTAGGCGGCGAGGCCGACCCCCAGGATGGCCAGGGAGAGGCCGGACACGACCTGCTCGGCTCCCAGCACGACGGTGAACAGGCCGTGGAGCAGCCCGAGTAGGGCACCTGCCGCTATGGCTGCGACCAGGGCAATCCATGGGTTGCCGGTCTGGAGTGCCACCACGAACCCGGTGACCGCACCGATGGCCATCATCCCCTCGACGCCGAGGTTCAGGATCCCGGCCTTCTCGGTGATCATCTCGCCCAGGGCAGCCAGGTAGAGGAGGGCACCGAACGAGACGGTGGCCTCCAGCAGGCCGATGAGTGACGCCTCGGTCACGACCCCACCCCGCTCGATGGCGTCTCGACTGTGTTGCCGGCGACCATCAGGATCCGGTAGCGACTCAGCACGCCGGCGGCGATGGCGCCGAACAGGATGAGGGCCTGGAGGATTGTCGACACCGATGAAGAGACGCCCATGGTCTGGATGCTCTGGCCGCCTATCTGCACCGCACCGAACAGCACGGCCACGGCGGCGACGCCGGACGGGCGCATGAGTGCGAGGGCCGCCACGATGATTCCGGCGAAGCCGAATCCGTTGGAGATGCCCTCCGTGATCCGGTCGGCGTTGCCAGCCAGCTCTACGCCACCGGCGAAGCCGGCAACGGCACCGGAGAGGACCAGGACGGTCAGGATCTTGCGCTTCAGGGAGATGCCGGCGTAGCGGGCCGTGGCACCGGAGGATCCCGCCACCCGCAACTCGTAGCCCCAGGCCGTGCGGCTGGCGGCCAGGCCGAACAGGACGATGACGATCCCGGCCAGCACGACGCCCAGGTGCGCCCGCTCGAAGAGGGTCGGCAGGCGGCCGTTGTCGGGAAGCATCGGAGCCAGCGGGAAGTTGTGCGAACCGGGGTCCTTCCAGCGGCCGTGGATGAGCCACTGGACGAGCCGGATGGCCACTTCGTTCAGCATGAGCGTGGTGATGATCTCGTTGACGCCGATCCGGGCACGGGCGATCGCCGGTCCCAGGGCCAGAAGGCCGCCACCGACTACGGCCGCTGCCAGCATCGCCGTCACGAGGACCGGGCCGGGCCAGTCGCCGCCGATGCGCGCCACCCAGGCGGCTCCGATCGCCCCGGCCATTATCTGGCCTTCGGCTCCGATGTTCCAGAGTCCCATCGACCCCGCCACGGCCACGGCCAGACCAGCCAGCCCCAGGGGCACCGCCCGGTTGAGGGTCACCGACCATGCCCGCGGATCGCCCAGCGAGGCATCGAACATGCGCCCGTAGATCCGGATCGGATCGTGACCAGAACCCATCAGGAGAAACAGCCCCACGACGAGGGCCACGGCCAGGCCCACGCCGAAGGCCAGCGGCTGGCCACCCCGCAGGACCTGGTCGCGACGTGCGAGGACCGGACGCCTCATGCGGGTTCTGCTCCCGTCGGAACGTGACCCACCATGGCCTCGCCTATCTCGTGACGCCCGGCCACCTCGGGATCGAACGCTGCCACCACCCGGCCGCCGTGCATAACCAGGAGTCGGTCTGTCAACGTCAGGAGCTCGTCCAGGTCCTCGGAGATCAGCAGGATGGCGACGCCCGCCTCACGCTCCGCCACCAGCAGGTCCTGGATGGCCTTCACGCCCTGGACGTCCAGGCCACGCGTCGGTTGGGCGGCCACCACCACTCGAGGTTCGTTGCTCAACTCCCGTCCCACCAGGAGGCGCTGCAGGTTGCCACCCGAGAGGCCTGCGATCGGCTGGTCCAGCGGCCCTGTCCGCACTCCGAAGCGGTCCACGAGGTCCCGGCAGTGGGCCGTCGCCGCCTCCGCATCCAGGAAGGGGCCACGTCGATGCGTGGGGTAGGTACGGAGGATGGCGTTGTCGGTGACGCTCAACTGGGGTGCCAGGCCCACACCCATCCGGTCCTCCGGTATGTAGCCCAGCCCGGCCCCGAACCGCTGGCGAGGCATGGCACCTGTGAGGTCGGAGCCTCCGATCCTCACGGAGCCACCGGTCGTGGGTCGCAGCCCGGCAACCGCCTGGGCCAGCTCCCGCTGGCCGTTGCCGGCTACCCCGGCGATGCCCACGATCTCGCCTGCGCCCACCGTCAGGTCCACGCCGTGCAGCGCCGGAAGGCCCCGATCGTCCATGCAGACCAGCTCGACCACCTCGAGCATCGGACCACCCACGACGACAGGTGGTCGTCGTTCGGTTATCACCGGCGAGGAGCCCACCATCAACCCAGCCAGTTGCGAGGAGTCGGTCTCGGCCACCGACAGGGATGCAGCAACCGTTGCGCCACCTCGGAGCACCGTGGCCTCGTCGCAGAATCCGGTCACCTCGTGGAGCTTGTGGCTGATGAAGATCACCGTTCGGTCGTCGTCGGCCATGTGCCTCAGGATGCGACCCAGCTCGTCGGCCTCTCCGGGAGTGAGCACCGCCGTGGGCTCGTCCAGGATCAGGATGCGGGCGTCGCGCCATAGCGCCTTCAGGATCTCGACGCGTTGGCGCTCGCCCATGGAGAGCTGCCAGACCGGTCGGTCAGGCTCCGTGGCCAACCCGAAGCGTTCAGCCAGATCGGCGACCGCCGACTCCACGACCTGGCGACGGACGATGCGCTCTGCTGCGCCCAGCACAACGTTCTCGGCAACGGTGAACGACGGCACCAGCCGGAACTCCTGGTGGACCATTCCGACTCCGGCAGCCAGCGCATCGGATGGCGAGCGGAAGTGGTGGACGACGCCGTCGATCCGGACCTCTCCCTCGTCGGGCCGGTAGACGCCCGACAGCACGTTCATGAGCGTCGACTTCCCGGCGCCGTTCTCTCCTAGGACGGCGTGCACCGTGCCGGTCCGGACCTTCAGGTGCGCACCCGCGTTGGCCACCACCCCGGGAAAGCGCTTCCAGATGCCGCTTAGTTCGACCGCTGACGCCGGCTCCGCCGGGGCATCGTCAGGGGGTGGGTTCATCGGATCATCCGGTGTCGGGGCCGCCACTGGTAACCGGACGTGACGGCGCCGGCGGGTCGTCCCCGCCGGCGCCGACTACGTCAGGAGGTGGGAATCAGCCGAGTGAACCGACCACCCCTTCGACGAATACGTCCATGCCGAGCATGGTGCCGTCGTCCAGGACGTCACCGGCCGCCACCAGGACGCTGCCGTCCTGGGCGTTGATCGGACCCTGGAACGGATGGAAGGAACCGTCGATGATCTGCTGCTTCCGCTCGGCGACCGCCGCCTTCACGGCTGCGTCCACGTCATCGGCGATGGGTGCCAGGTCGACGACTCCGTCGGCCATCGAACCCCAGTAGTAGCCACCCTCGTAGGTGCCGGCTGCGGTCTGCTCAATGAGGTCCGTGAAGCGGGGGCCCCAGTTCCAGACCGGAGCCGTCAGGTGTGCCGCCGGGGCATGTGCGCTCATGTCCGAGTTGTAGGCCACCCAGCGAGCACCCGCCGCCTCGGCCTTCTCACCGGCTGCCGTGGAGTCCTGGTGCATGGCGATCACATCAGCACCCTTGTCCAGGATCGCCTGGGCGGAATCGCCCTCGACCACCGGATCAAACCAGGTGCTGGTCCAGACCACCTCGACCTCAGCGTCCGGGTTGACCTCCCGCACGCCGAGGGTGAAGGCATTGATGCCGCGGATGACCTCAGGGATCGGGAACGCTGCCACGTATCCGATGAGGTTCGACGACGTCGCCGAGCCAGCCACCATTCCGGACAGGTAGCGGGGCTCATACATGCGGCCGAAACTGTTGCCGAAGTTGGACCCGTTGGCCTTGTAGCCAGAGATGTGGTCGAACACGACATCCGGGAACTCCGAGGCCAGGGCCTCCATGTCGTCCATGTAACCGAACGACCCCCCGACGATCAGGTTGAAGTCTTGGTCGATGAAATCGCGGACGTAGTTTCCGAAGTCCGCTGTGCCCTCGGGTACGGACTCGACGTACGCCGTCTCAGCCCCGGTCGCCTCAGCAGCGGCTTTGCGACCCTGATCCTGGGCCCAGGTCCAGCCGGCGTCCCCCGGCGGCCCGAGATAGATGAAGGCTGCCTTGGTGGAACTGTCATCATCGGATCCACATGAGGCCCCGATGAGCGAAAGGCCTAGGACTACGGCCAGTAGACCGAAAATACTACGTCTCACTTTGTTCTCCCTCTGGCCGAACCGGAACGGACCCCGATGGCCCTGGACACCCGGACGCGGCGCTGCCCGCAGCATGCCACATGGGATCGGGGATCGCTCCCCCTCACTGCCCGAGCGCAGGTCGCCGGTCAGGCGACGGTGAGTTGCAACGAGACCCGGGTGGCACCGTTGGCGATGGCCGCCCGGACCACCGCGTCCACGGTGTCCATAACCATCCCCGACTCCCCGCTGACGGCGGTACCGAACGGTCCCACCTCGACGGTCAGCCCGGCCGCTTCGGCCACGTCGACGGCCGCCCTCACGTGGGGCCCCGGCGCCCCCTCCACGAAGGGTTCGATGGTGAACTCGGCTGCTATCTCCACGTCGCCATCATGGCCCATCAGGACCGTCGGAGGCGCACGCCGTTCAGACCTCCCAGAGGCAGCGGGCGCGATTCGCCAGGTCGCGGTGCGCTGCCGCGAGGTCGGTGCCGACCACCTCGCCATCGGCCACCACCGCCCGCCCGTCCACGAAGAGGTGCCTGACCCTGCGGTCCGGTCCCAGCACGAGGGCGGTGAGGGCATCAGCCATGTCGCCCAGGTCATCACCGGGCCAGACGGCCAGGTCGGCCCGCATGCCGACCTCCAGCGATCCGACGTCGTCCAGTCCCAGGCACCGGGCGCCACCCTTGGTGCCCATCTCGACCACGTCGGCCGGCATGAGGGCGTCCGGACGGAGTTCCCGGAGTCGAGCCGTGTAGAGGGCCTGTCGCATCTCGGCGAACAGGCCTCCCACCTCGTTGGAGGCGACACCGTCAACACCGAGGCCCACCGGGCAGCCGGCGGCCCACAGGTCGGTGACCCGGCACATGCCGGCCGCCAGTCGTGCATTGGAGGACGGACAGTGGGCCACCCCGGTACCGGCGGAGCCGAGTCGGGCCATCTCGTCGTCGTCTATGTGGATTCCGTGGGCCAGCCACACGTCGTCGCCAACCCAGCCCCACTCGTCCAGCATCTCGACGGGTCGGCGACCGAACCGCTCCAGGCAGTACTGCTGCTCCTCGACCGTCTCGCAGAGGTGGGTGTGGAGGCGTAGCCCATGGCGTCGGGCCAGCTCGGCGGACTCCACCATCAGCCCCGGGGTGACCGAGAAGGGGCTGCACGGCGCCACGGTGACGTGGACCATCTCGCCGTCGTGGTGGCGGGAGATCACCGACTCGGTGGAGGCCAGGATGGCGTCGCGGTCCTCCACCACGTGGTCAGGTGGAAGCCCGCCCATGCTCTCCCCCAGGTCCATGGACCCGCGGGAGAGGTGCAGCCGGATGCCCACCTGGCGTGCGGCGTCCACGATGGCGTCGAACACCGTGTCGTCGCCACCGGGAACCAGGTAGTGGTGGTCCGATGCCGTGGTGCAGCCCGTGGACGCCAGCTCGCCCAACCCCACGAGGGCAGCGGCCCGCACGTCCTCGACGGAGAGCCGACCCCAGACCGGGTACAGCTCGACCAGCCACCCGAAGAGGTCGCACCCGATGGCCCGGCCCCGGGTCATCCACTGGTACAGGTGGTGGTGCGTGTTGACCAGGCCGGCTGTGACGATGTCACCGTCACAGCGCACGACCTCGTCCCCCGACTCGGGTGCGATGCTCCCCACGCCCACGATCCGGCCGTCGGCGACGGCCACGTCACCCGGATGGCGGGCACCTCGCAATACCAGGCGTTGACTCATTTCCAGCGGCCCCACAGCACCAGCCTGTCTCTCACGCCGACCAGCATCGCAGCGTCGGTCGGCTCACGGGGTCCAATCGGCGAACGTGTCGATCATCAGGCGTACGTCGGGGCCCAGGGGGTACAGGATCGGGCAGGTGCAGCCGTCGGCCATATACCCGGCCACCTTTTCCCGCACCTCGTCGACCGTGCCAGCCGCGCAGATCATCTGCACGATGTCGTCGGGCACCAGCTTCGAGGCGGCCTCGACCTGGTCGTGGGTGGCGGGCCAGGTCAGCACCCTGCCGACCTCCTCCAGCAGCGACTCGGGCACACCGGAGGCCTTCATGATGTGGGGCTGCTGTCCCAGGTACTGGGTGACCATCATCCTGGCTCCGTCCAGGGCCTCGGCGCGGGTCTCGGCCACCGAGCAGACAACCAGCTGCGGGCGATCCAGGTCGTCCAACGACCGGCCGGCACGAGCCGCTCCATCGGCCAGGCGGTCCATGGCCCGCCGGTTGTACTCGGGCGACACCAGGTAGTTCAGGACCACGCCGTCGGCGATCTCGCCGGTCAACTCCAGCATCCTGTCGCCGGTCGCGCCGATGTAGATCGGGACGTCCTTGGGTCGACGTTCTTGGTAGACGTAGTCCAGCTCCACGCCGTCGAGGTGCACGAACTCGCCGTGGTAGGTCACGGTCTCGTCGGCCAGCAGGGCCCGGCAGGCCTCCACTGTCTCCCGTATGGCCAGCAGCGGCCGACGACGATCAACCCCGACCTTGGAGGCCAGTGGCTCCCACCAGGCGCCGATGCCCAGGACGATCCGCCCCGGTGCCAGGTCGTCCAGCGTCGAGAAGGTGGACGCCAGCCGGGCCGGGTTGCGGGTCCAGCAGTCCACGACACCGGAGCCGATCCGGATGGTCTCGGTGTTGGCGGCGAACGCCGCCATGGGCACCACGGCATCGCGCACGAGGCGGGAGTCGGCCTGCCAGACGGCCTCGAAGCCGCGCTCCTCGGCATACCGGGCGTACTGGATCGCATCCGGTATCGGATGGGCATCCTGTAGGTAGATGGCCAGCCGGGTCATTGGTTCCTCACCTTCCGGAATTCCTCGTCAGCGTTCATGTGTCGGCGATCCGGCGGTGCAGGAGCACCGCCTCCTCGGCGGCCCGGGCCCTGATCTCGTCGGGGTCCACCCGGGTGGGGCGTCCGTCCACCAGCACGGGCTGGCCGTCCACTTCCACGGTGAGTGGCCCCACGCCCGTGGTGAAGGCCAGGCGCCACGGGTCCATGTCCGCATACGCCCAGGTCACCCGGTCGGAACGGGCCTCCGGGAAGAGGTCCCAGCCGGTGGCCAGCCAGCCCCAGGCCGTCTCCGGCGAGGCGGTCACGTCGTCCTCCCGGTGTCGCACGTAGGCCAGCCGGAACTCGTCCAGCATGTCGGCGCCGATGCCGTCGGAGCCCAGCGCCACCGGGTTGGCGAACCGAGCGGGGCGGGCGTAGCCGACGGCGTTGTTCATGTTGGACCGCGGGTTGTGGACCATCGTCCCGGCCAGGCCGTGGTCGTCGGGAAGGTGGACACCGTGCACGATCAGCCAGTCGTCGGCGGCCAGGTCCCGGAACCGGCGCAGCGCGTCCGCGTCCCCGGGGCCCTCGGCAACGTGTACGTGCACGCCCACGCCCATCTCCTCCGCCAGGCCGGCGGCGGCCTCCAGCGTCCCGTCCGTGCAGGTGAAGGCAGCGTGCACGCCGACCATCCCGCGACCCCCGTCGCGCAGGAACCGTTCGTTCTCCGCCAGGCCCCTGCGCGCCCCATCGGGTCCGTGCCGGTCGGTGATCCCGTAGGCGCAGCTCACCCGGACCCCCACCTCTGCACATGCATCTGCGATGACCGTCAGCGAGCCCTCGATGGCCTCGGGTGACTCGTGGTGGTCGATGACCGCCGTGCAGCCCCGCTCTAGGGCCTCCAGGGCACCCAGCATCGCCGACCACCGGATCGACTCCGGGTCCAGCGCCCGGTCGAGGCGCCACCACACCATCTCCAGGATCTCGACGAAACCGGACGGGGTGCGAGGTGGTGCGGGCATGCCGCGGGCCAGCGCCGAGTAGAGGTGGTGGTGCGCGCAGACCAGGCCCGGCGTCTGGTTCGCGGCCAAGTCCGGTTCCACGTCAGCCGTCATCAGGCTCCGCTTCCGTCCCAGTCGGCCCAGTGCTCCTGCTGTCCGGGAGCGGCCATCGGCAGGCTGTGGCGCCACTCACCATCATGGGCATGCAGGGCGGCGGCCACCGCTCCGGCCGTCGGCACCAGACCGATCTCTCCCACGCCCTTGATCCCGTACGGCGAGTCGGGCTGCGGGGCCTCGATCAGGCGGACGTCGACGTCCGGCATGTCCTTGGGGCGGATGATGCCGAGGCTGCGGAGGGTCTCGTTGCGGGGTCGGGCATCGGCGTCGGCCGGGAATCCCTCGGTGAGGGCGTAGCCGAGCCCCATGTGGACCGCTCCCTCGACCTGGCCCTCGCAGAGCATCGGGTTGACGGCACGGCCCACGTCGTGGGCGGCCACCACCCGGTCCACGTCACCCGTCTCCGGGTCCAGGACCACCATCTGGGCCGCATAGCCGAACGTGGAGTGGATGATCGGATTCTCCACCCCGTCGCTCATCGAGTTGGTCCAGTCCACCCGGTACTCGCCCTCGTAGTCGATACCGGTCCGGCAGCCGTCGGCGATGGCCACCCGGCAGGCATCGGCGACGGACCCGGCCCCCATGAGCGTCCCGCGGCTGCCGGTGGTCTGACCGGCACCCAACTCCCGGGTGGTGTCCACGATCACGTCGACCAGGTCGGGGTCCACGCCCAGTTCCTCCACGGCCACCTGGACTGCCACGGTGTGGATGCCCTGGCCCATCTCGGTCCAGCAGTGCCGGACCTCGATCCGCCCGTCGTCTCTGAAGTGCACGACGGCCCCGGCTATCTCCTTGAAGCCGTTGCCGAGGCCGGAGTTCTTGAGGCCCAAGCCCAGGCCGACCGGCAGGCCTGCGATCACCGCCTCGTCGTAGGCCTCCTTCACGTCATCCAGGCAGGCCCGGGCACCCAGGCAGCCGTCGTCCATGATCTGGCCGGGGCCCCAGACGGCTCCGGGCGTGATGACGTTGCGACTCCGGATCTCCCATCCCGAGATCCCCACCTTCTCGGCGAGGCGGTCCATGACGCCCTCCATGGCGAACTGGGCCTGGTTGGCACCGAAGCCCCGGAACGCCCCGCAGACCGGGCTGTTGGTCCTCACCGCCGTGGCCTCGACGTCGATGGTGGGCAGTACGTAGGGGCCACTGGCATGTCCGGCCGCCCTCTCCAGGACCTTCATCCCCACGGAGGCGTACGGCCCGGAGTCACCGATCATCCGGGCCCAGAGGCCGGTCAACACCCCGTCAGCGTCGCAGCCAGCCCGGTAGGCCATCCGGATCGGGTGGCGCTTGGGGTGCATGAGGAGTGACTCCTCACGCGACAGCGTGCACTTCACGGGCTGCTCCATGAGCCAGGCAGCCAGGGCGGCGTGGGCCTGGTTGGACATGTCCTCCTTGCCGCCAAAGGCCCCGCCGTTGGACACCAGCTCCACGGTGACCCGGTCTGTTTCGATGCCCAGCACCGAGGCGATCTGGTTGCGGTCATCCCAGACACCCTGTCCGCCGGAATAGACGTAAAGCCCGCCATCGGCGGTCGGCACGGCGAGGGTGGACTCGGGTTCCACGAAGGCGTGCTCGATGCGCTGGGTCTGGAACACCTCGTCGACGACGTGGGCCGAGTCGGCCAGGGCGGCAGCGACGTCGCCGCGGGCGTACGTCGACACCGACAGCACGTTTCCGTCCAGCTCCCAGACGGCGTCCTCGTCGGCAGCCAGGGCCACCACCGGGTCGCTGTAGACGGTCAGCGGCGCCAGATGGACGTCGACCAGCGTCGCCGCCCGGCGGGCGGTCTCGCGGTCGTCGGCCACGACCACGGCCAGCACGTCGCCCAGGTAGGAGGTGCGACCACCCTCGGGGATCATCACCGGCCAGTCCGTGTGGATGATCCCAACCCGGTGCTTCCCCGGGATGTCGGCGGCCGTCAGCACCCGGTGGACGCCGTCGACGGCTTCTGCCTCGGTGACGTCGATCCTGACCACGTCGGCCCGGGCGTGGTCGGCGAGGCGGAGCGCTGCGTGCAGCAGGCCCTCGGGCGACATGTCGTCGATGAAGGGGCGGTCACCGAGGCTCAGCTCTGCGGCCTCCACCTTCACCCCGCTGGTCCCGATGCCGCCACGGGGCATCGCCACCGGAATCTCGCCCGAAGCCAGCGACTCCACGGCGTCCAGGATCTTCACGTAGCCGGTGCACCGGCAGAGGTGTGCGCCCAGGTGGCGGGACGCATGGTCACGGGTCAGGGCGGCGCCCTTCTTGTCCACCAGGGCCTTGGTTCGCATCACGATGCCCGGCGTGCAGAAGCCGCACTGCAGGGCGCCATGTGCGGCGAAGGCAGTGGCGTAACGTTCCCGCTCAGCGTCCGGCAGGCCCTCCAGGGTCGTGATCGAGGCACCATCGGCCTTCTCCATCGACGTCTGGCAGGCGATCCTGGCCTTCCCGTCTACCAGCACGGTGCAGCAGCCGCACTGGCCAGAGGGCGAACAGCCGTCCTTGGGCGAGGTGACGCCCAGCTCGTCGCGCAGGGCGGCCAGCAGGTGGGGATGCTCGCCGGACGCCTCGACCGACACACCGTTCAGATCGAAGGTTGTCACTGCCCGTCCTCCCCCGGCTCGGTGCCGGACTCCACGCTGGCAGCCAGGTCCGCCCGGACTTCGGCGGGAACCTCCGGCCCCCGCTGGGCCGTGATCCGACCGTAGACCTCTGGTCGGCGGTAGCGGTCGAAGTCGAACAGCGTCCCGGTGTACTTCGCACACAGGTCCAGGTCCACCTCGGCCACGGCCAGCTCGTCACCGTCGGTGGTGCACCGTGCGGCGATCTCGCCCGACGGGGCGACGATGGCGCTTTCCCCCAGCAGGGCACACCCCTCCTCCTCGCCTGCCTTGGCCACGCCGACCACCCACATTCCGTTCTGGTAGGCACCGGACTGCAGGACCAGGTGGTTATGGAAGCCCTGGAGGCGGTCCTGGGCCGGATCCGGGGCGTAGTGGATGGGCGTGTTGTACCCGATGAGGGCCAGCTCGCAGCCCTGCAGGCCCAGCACCCTGTAGGTCTCGGGCCAGCGGCGGTCGTTGCAGATGGCCATGCCGACCACCCCGCCGAACGCCCCGTGCACGGCGAAGCCATCGCCCGCCTCGAAGTAGTACCGCTCCAGGTGCTGGAAGGCCCGCCACGGCTCGTACTCCGAATGGCCCGGCAGGTGCACCTTGCGGTACCTGCCGACGATCGAACCGTCCCGCTCGACGAGGATCGCCGTGTTGTAGCGGTGGCCATCGGAAGTCAACTCGGCGTATCCGAGGTGGAACCCCACCCCGAGGCGCCTGGCCGCGTCGAAGAGGGGTCGGGTGTCGGGGCCCGGCATCTCGGTCTCGTAGAAGTGGTCGGCGTCGGACAGGTCATCGACCCACCAGCGCGGAAAGAAGGTGGTGAGGGTCAGCTCCGGGAACACCACCAGGTCGCAACCCGCCGCAGCGCCGGAGCTCAGCAGTGCCACGAGCCTCTCCACCACCTCGGGTCGCGTGTCTGCCAGCTGGATCGGACCCATCTGCGCTGCGCCCACCGTCAACACCCGGCTCATGGCGTGCCCTCCGCCTCGTCGGTCGAAGCCGCTGCGCTCCCATCTGGAACACCGGTCGTCGAGAAGTCCATGGCGTCCAGGGCCAGCATGCTCCCGAGCAGGACGTCGGCGCCGGCCACCAGGTCGTCAGGCTCGGTGTACTCGGCCGGGTTGTGGCTGATGCCGTCACGACTCGGCACGAAGACCATGCCGGTCGGGCAGAGGCGGGCCATCATCTGGGCATCGTGTCCGGCACCCGAGGGAAGCCGCTTCACGGAGTGGCCCAGCCCGGCGGCGACGGCGGCGACGGTGTCGACCACCCGATCATCGAACGCCACCGGCTGGAACCTGGCCAGCGTGCGCTCTTCAACGGTCACGCCCTCGGCGGCAGAGGCCTCGGCTACGAACCGGGCCAGGTCGGCCTCCGCCTCGACGAGGAGGGCCTCATCGGTGTTGCGAAGGTCCACGGTCATGGTGGCGCTGCCGGCCACGACGTTGATCAGGTTGGGGTGGAGTTCCAGGCTCCCGACGGTGGCCACCTGGCGACCACCCATCCGAATCGCCATTTCGCGGACGTGGGCGGCGATCGCAGCCGCCACGTAGCCGGCATCGTGGCGAAGGTCCATGGGCGTGGTGCCCGCATGGTTGGACTGACCGGCTATGACCAGCTCGGTCCAGGAAATTCCCTGCACCCCGGTGACGGCCCCGATCGTGATGCCCTCGGCCTCCAGCACCGGACCCTGCTCCACGTGGAGCTCCACGAACGCCCGGGGTGCGACCCCGGGACACGGCGAGATCCCCCGGTAGCCGATACGGTCCAACTCCGCACCAAGGACCGCCCCGTCGATGCCCACTACGTCCAGGGCCTCCTCCAGGCCCATGCCTCCGGCATACACGAGGCTGCCGAGCATGTCCGGTTGGAACCGGGCGCCCTCCTCGTCGGTGAAGAAGGCGACTGCGAAGGGATGCTCCGTCGTGATCCCATGCTGCTCGAGGGTCTCGATCACCTCCAGGCCGGCCAGCACCCCGAGGTTGCCGTCGAAACGGCCGCCGGTCCGGACGGTGTCGATGTGGCTCCCGGTCATGACAGGGGGGCCGTCGGTACGACCGGGCCGCACGCCGACGACGTTGCCGATGCCGTCCATGCTGATGTCCAGGCCCAGGTCGGTCATCCAGGCCACCACCAGGTCCCGGCCGTCCCTGTCCTCGTCGGTCAGGGCCAGGCGACACGAACCGCCCCCGTCGATCGGGCCGATGGTGGCCAGGTCGTCGATGCGGCGCAGCAGCCGATCCCCGTCGATGCACAGGTCGCTCACCGGTCGGCTCCCGCCGAGGCGTCGGCCAGGGCAATGTCGGCCGGACGCACCGGTACACGGACCAGCTCCAGGCCCGTCGCATCGCGCAGGGCACCGACGACGGCTGCGGTGGACGAAATGCAGGGCGGCTCCCCGATCCCCTTGGCCCCGAAGGGCGCCCCCGGCTCGGGCTGCTCTATGAGGGCCGCTATCTCCACCGGTGGCATGTCCAGGGCGGTGGGTACCAGGTAGTCGGTGAACGATGCGTTGCGGATCCGGCCGTCCACGACCAGAACCTCCTCCATGACGGCCAGCCCAACGCCCTGGGCGGCACCACCCTCCAGTTGTCCGACGGCCTGGACCGGGTTCAGCACCCGCCCCACGTCCTGGGAGGTGGTCAGCTCAACGACCCGCACGAGACCGAGGTCCGGGTCCACGTCGACGATGGCCCGGTGGGCTGAGACGGCGAACGAGACGTGCGCATCGCCCTGGCCGTCCTCGTCCAGCGGCGACGTTGGGGCGTGGCGATGGACGACGTCGGCCGACAACGGTTCGGCGGTGGCCTCGGCCAGGTCCACGGACACGCTCCCGGAGAGCGACTCCACCCGACCCTCCACCAGGACGAGGCCGTCGACCGATACGCCGTGGGTCAGCGCCACGCGGGCCACGAGGGCGGCCCGAACCTCCTCGCAGGCCTTCTGCACGGCGCCGCCCGACATCCAGGTCTGGCGGCTGGCCGAGGTGGAACCGGCCGACCCGATGCCGGTGGTCTGGACCGGGGCGAGGACCACCTCGTCCACCCCCAGCACCTCGCGGGTGATCTGGCCGACCAGGGTCACGAAGCCCTGTCCCACCTCGGCACACGCACACGTGATCGTCGCCACGCCGTCACGTAGCTCGCACCGGGCCGCCGACGAGTCGTCGAAGCCCTCCGAGAACATGAGGTTCTTGAACCCCACGGCCAGCGCCTCGCCACGCACCACGTGGCCGGCGTCGGCGGTACGCCCGGCACCGCCCGGCCGGGTCATGGGCTCGTCGGACCACACGGCGGCCGACGGATGCTCCGCGCAGGTCCGGATTACCTCCGCCACCGGGAGCGTGCCGGTCAGCACCTGTCCGGTGAGCAGGCGGTCACCGGGGGCCAGCGCGTTCTTCAGCCGTAGCTGGATCGGGTCCATTCCCAGGGCGGCGGCCAGGCGGTCCATCTGGGCCTCATGGGCCATGCAGGTCTGGACCGCCCCGAACCCCCGCATCGCCCCGCACGGCGGGTTGTTGGTGCGCACCACCACGCCATCGATATCGGCCGATGGGACCCGGTAGGGCCCGGCAGCGAAGCAGGTGGCGTTGGCGATCACCGCGCCGCTGGAGGAGGCGTACGCCCCGCCGTCCAGGAGCAGGCGGGCCTCCACCCGGACCAGCGTGCCGTCAGACTCGGCGTGGTGGCGGTACCACATGCTCGCCGGGTGCCGGTGCACGTGCCCGTGGAAGCTCTCCTGGCGTGAGTAGACCATCTTCACCGGCCGACCCGTATGCAGGGCGAGCATGCAGAGGTGGACGTGAAGGCTGAGGTCCTCCCTGGCGCCGAACGCCCCGCCCACGCCGGCCAGGGTCAACCTGACCAGGTCGGGGTCCATGCCCAGGCAGTCGGCCACCTGGTCGCGGTCCACGTGGAGCCACTGGGTGGCGACGAACAGGTCCACCCCGCCGTCATCGGCCGGAACTGCCAGCCCCGACTCCGGTCCGAGGAAGGCCTGGTCCTGCATGCCCACCTCATAGGTGCCCTCCACGCTCACCAGGCCATCACGGTCGGCGGCCGACTGGTCGCCGTGGCGCAGGTGGATCCGACGGATGAGGTTGCCGTCCGGGTGGATCGGCGTGGCCGTCTCCGCCAGGGACGGGTCCACGAGCGGCTCGGTGACCACGTAGTCGACCGAGATGGCATCCAACGCCCGACGGACTGTCTCGGGGTGGTCGGCGGCCACGATGGCCACGGGTTCGCCCTCGTAGCGAACCACGTCGCCGGCCAGCACCGGCTGGTCGAGGTGCTCCAGGCCGAAGGTGGCCGTTCCGGGCACGTCGGCGTGCGTCAGGACGGCGTGTACGCCGGTCATGGCCACCGCCGGGCCCACGTCGATCGACGAGATCCGGGCTGACGGGTGGGGTGACCGCAGGGTGCCGCCCCAGAGCATCCGGTCGTGCCAGAGGTCGCTGGAGAAGGCGAAGTCGCCGGTCACCTTGGGAATCGAGTCGGGGCGCTGGACGCTCTCGCCTATCCCACCGAGTCGGGTCCGCCCACGGGTCGGCGTGGACCGGACCGCGCTCACGAGCGGGCCTCGCGTCGCATGGTGGCCGCCTTATCCACGGCTTCCAGGATCCGCCCGTAGCCGGTGCACCGGCAGAGGTTGCCGCTGATGGCCTCGCGCACGGTCAACTCGCCGGGATCCGGCTCGTCGCAGAGCAGGGCGTCCACGGCCATGAGCAGTCCCGGGGTGCAGAAGCCGCACTGGACCGCGCCGGCCTCCACGAACGCCCGTTGCACGTCGGCCAGCGGTCCGGCCCCATCGTCGGTATCGGCGAGACCCTCCACGGTGACGACCTGGCGATCGGCGGCCGCAGCAGCGAGCACCAGGCAGCTGCAGACCAGGTCGCCGTCGAGGCGGACCGAACAGGACCCGCACTCGCCCTCCTCGCAGGCGTTCTTGGATCCGGGAAGACCCAGGCGTTCACGTAGGACGAACAGGAGGCTCTCACCGGGATGACCGTCGAACACCTCCACGGGCCTGCCGTTGACGGTGAGGCGGTACGGGTCGCCGCTCACGCCGCCGCCTCCCCGACCATTCCGAAGGCCCGGACCAGCGTGCGTTGGGCCATCACCCCGACGACGTGCCTCCGGTAGGCCGCCGTTCCACGGTGGTCGTCGATGGGGCGGGCGGCATCGGCCACCAGTTGTCCGAACCGGTCCACGTCTCCAGTAGTGGGCGGCCCTCCACCATCCCAGTCGATACGGCCTCCGATCATCACCTCGGCCTCGGTGGCGCGCAACGGCACCGGGGCCACGGATCCCAGGCCGACCCGGACCGTCCGCCCCGCAGGGTCGACCACCAGGGCGAGGGAGGCCACCGAGATGACCATGGCGTTGCGGGGCCCGACCTTCATGAACTCCTGGGGGCCGTGCAGAACCGGGACCCTCACGGTCACGATCAGCTCACCGGCGGTCAGCGCATTGGCCTTGACGCCTACGACGAACTCATCGAGGGGAAGGTGCCTCCGACCGTTCGACGAGCGGAGTTCGACCACGGCATCCAGGGCGACCAGCACCGGCAGCATGTCGCCGGCCGGCGACGCCGTAGCCAGGTTTCCGCCGATGGTGCCGGTGGCCCGGATCTGCGGCGAACCGACCGTGCGTGCGGCCTGGCCCAGGGCAGGCACGAGGGCGGCGAAACCGGGATCGGCCATCTCCGCATAGGTCATCCCGGCGCCGATTTCCAGGAAGTCCCCCTCACGGGTCCACCCCCGGAGCTCGGGGATCCGGTCGATCGCCACAACGTTGGAAATGATGCGATCACCCCGGTTCACCTGGACCATGAGGTCAGTGCCTCCGGCCAGGACGGTCGCGGTCGGATCGGCGGCCAGGGCCGCACAGGCATCGTCCAGCGTGCGCGCGATTGTCACCGTCACCTCGTAATGCTGCCGCCTGACGGCCCCCGCGTCAACATTTTGTCAACCCTACGACCTTGGCTAGGGTTCCTGCGTGACCCGGCCCGTGCATCCCCTGCTAGAGGCGATCCAGCCGATAGCCGATGCCCTCGGTTGCACCATCCTGGCCACCGGGGAACTGACCGACTCCGACCTCCCTCTGGAATGGGAGGGCGAGCTGGTCGGCGGCCTGAGGCGACCCGACCTCCACCGTGCCCTGGACACGCTGCTGACGGCCGCCGAGCACGAGATCGGGTTGCCGTGCGGCGACATGGACCGGTCCCAGAAGCAGGGAGCAGTGGCACTGCTGAACGACTGGGGGGCTTTCACGCTCCGGAAGTCGGTCGAGGACGTGGCCGAAGCCCTCGGGGTGAGCCGCTTCACCGTCTACAACTACCTGGAGCGTGCCGAAGCCGGCGGGTAGGCACCCCGGGTCGGGCCCACCGCTGCCAGCCGCCGGCCCGACCCGGCCTGCCGGAATGCCCACCGCTACGGTCCGGCACCATGGACGACACCACCACACCTGACAACCGGCAGGCCACCCACGACGACCTGGCCCGTGTGGACGCCGTCGGGCTGGCCGCCATGATCCGCTCCGGCGACCTCTCGGCCGTCGATGCCGTGCAGGCCACGATCGACCGCATCCAGCGCCTCGACGGCGATCTGAACGCTGTCATCCACCGCCAGTTCGAACAGGCTCTGGATCTGGCGGCCTCCGACGACCTCCCCGACGGGCCGTTCCGGGGTGTGCCGATGCTCATCAAGGACCTCTGGGCCGAGGAGGCCGGCCAACCCCAGCACGGTGGGATGCAGGCCCTGAAGGACGCCGGGTTCACCGCTGACGCCGATTCCAACCTGGTAGCCCGCTACA
>Ga0257107_1000256_pt1 | contig 20546 bp, 21 predicted proteins | sample LP_taG_2_FD_190178 | JGI IMG/M metagenome (GOLD analysis project Ga0257107, IMG submission 190178) | Marine microbial communities from Northeast Subartic Pacific Ocean, Canada - LP_J_2011_P26_500m | ecosystem: Environmental > Aquatic > Marine > Oceanic | place: Canada: Northeast Subartic Pacific...
ACACTTCCAAATCAATCGTTGTTTAAACTTATAATGTGACCAAAACATCATTTTTCTGTTTACTTTTCTATGAAGATTATTTGTCATTTTTTGTGTTTCAAATTCTGGTAGTAAAATATTATTATAACAGTTCTAGCCCAATAATGTTTTAAAGAATACCATTTACCAAAATTAAATATTTTTGGAGATGGTCTTAATTTTTTTTTTTTAAAAGGAGTTATTCTAAATTTTTCAAATTTATTAATAAAATTACGATAAGGAAAATCTTTTTTATTAATAATAGTCATATATATTTTAGTTAGATATTTTAATAATATCATTTAATACTCCACTGGCAGTTTGATATTTACCAGCACCATATCCTTGTAATACAATCGGTTCATCATAAATATCAGTAGTAATAGCAATAACATTATTCGTTCCGTTGATATTGTAGAATGGGTGCCCAGAATCAATTTCACATAATTTAACACTGATATTGTCAAGTTCTGGTTCAAATGATGCTATATATTTTAATGTTTTTCCTTGTGATTTAGCATTATGTTTTAGCCGATTATAATAATCATCATAATTGATAATTTTATCAAAAAAATCGTCAGGTGAATTTGCTACGAATTGTGTTAAACTATTAACAGGTATATCTTCTAAATTAATATTTAATCCATATAATCTAACAACTATTAATATTTTGCGTGCCACGTCCATTCCACTTAAGTCGTCATATGGATTTGGCTCAGTAATACCTTTTTGTTGTGCTTCTCTAACAATGTCTGAAAAATCGTTATCAGTTTTCATAAAAGTGGATAAAACGTGATTTAGTGTTCCTGAAAACATACCTTGAATTTTCGTAATTTTATGCTGACATCTTACTAAACTTTCTAGTAAATTGATTACTGGTAATCCAGCACCAACTGTTGTTTCAAACATAAATTTATTTTTTTTATGAAATTGATATAGATTTTTGAATAATGAAATATCTGATGATACACCTTTTTTATTTGGAGTAACAACTCCAATATTATTATTTAATAGAGTTTCATAATATTTTGGAATGATAGAATTGCTAGTGCAATCAACTAATATTTTATTTGGAAGAGTATTATCTAATACATTATTAATATATTCATCAATATTCATATTATATTCTGAAGAATTTAAATTTGATAAAAGTTGATTTAAATCATTTTGTTGTAGATTATATCCAATAATATATTTTTGACTATTAGTAACACTAACAATATTAATATCATGGGTGGTTCTTTTTTTAATTATATTAAATAATCCACTACCAATATTACCTAATCCTAATAAGAAAATATTATATTTGAATCCATTTGTTTGAAATAATTTATTATGAATTAAGTTCATATCTTTACTTAGTTGATTATTATCAACAACAATACATGAATTCAATCCTGATGAATTATGGACATATGTTTTTATTTTATTTTTATTAACAATTTGTAATAGTTTTTGGGATATTAAACATCTATTGTTTTCATTTGATGAAATGACAGCGATAATGGATACATTAGTTAATAAAGTTAATCTGAATGCCGATTTATTTATTTCTTTATTAAATTCTTTATTAATACATTGTGTTGCTAAAGTAATATTTGATTTATTAATACAAAAATTGATAGATATTTCGGATGATGATTGTGATATTAAAATAATATTTATATTTTTATTTGATAAACAAGTAAATAATCTGGAAGATATTCCAATATTTCCTTGTAAAGAAGAACCTTGTATTTGTAATAAAGCAACTTGTTTGATACAGGAAATAGCAGAAATAATATTTTTTTTATTAACATTTGTTGACACTTTTGTTCCGGGATGGGTTGGATTATAAGTATTTTTGATAAATAAAGGTATATTATTTTCACATAAAGGTGATATAGTTTTATGATACAAGACATTTCCTCCATAATACGATAATTCAAACATTTCATGGAAAGACATTTCAGTTATTTCTTGTGTATTAGAAACAATATTAGGATCACATGTCATAATTCCATTTACGTCAGTCCAAATTTCTACATATTTTGAATCACTCCCAACACCAAAAATAGATGCTGTATAATCACTACCTCCTCGCCCAATTGTAGTAGTTGAATTATTATTTTCTGAAGATGCTATAAATCCAGGAACAATAAGTAATTCGAAATTATTTTCAGAAATATATTTTTTGATATTATTTGTAGATACATTAATATTAACATCCGCATTAAAATAATTATTATTTGTTTTGATAACTTTAGATGAGTCAAGATATTTAATATTTTTAGTAATATTTAACTTCAAAAAATAGAAAATAATTTTAGAAGATAATTTTTCCCCAAATGATAAAATGAAATCTAAAGTTTTATCATAATTTTCACGAATTAAGTATATCCCTTTTAAAATATCTTTTAAATTATTTAAAAGTTGTTTAGTTTCAGTTAATGGTTTATTTAATAATGATTGATTATTTTCAAATAAATTTTTTAAAATGTTAATATTTGTATTATATATTTGATTGTAATAATCTAAGTATTCGTTATTTCCTGACGAGGCAAGTGAAGCACATTTTAATAATTTTTCGGTTATTTTCCCAAATGCTGAAAAAACAACAATAATTTTATTTTCATTATTTAGTTTATTTCTAATAATGGAAGACACTTCAGAAATAAGTGTGGCATTTTTAATAGAACTTCCTCCAAATTTGAGAACTACTGTCATATTTATAATATATACTTATTTTACAATTAATATTTAAATATTAATTGTAAAATTAATTGTAAAATTAATTGTATCTATATTTAACTATAATTATAAATATAAATCTATAATATAGATTTATAATTATTATTATTATGATAAGATGTATACGTAGAAAGATTAGAGATTATTTTTCTTGTTTATCAAGAACTAGAGATGGAAATAATAATAGAAATATTGTTCACGTAAGACCAGAATATCGTGAAGAATTAAGACATAATATTCAAGTAAGACCAGAAGATAGTGAAGATAGTGAAGAATTAAGACATAATATTCAAGTAAGACCAGAAGATAGTGAAGAATTAAGACATAATATTCAAGTAAGACCAGAAGATAGTGAAGAATTAAGACATAATATTCAAGTAATATCCGAAAATTACTATAGTGAAGATAGTGAAGAATTAAGACATAATATTCAAGTAATATCCGAAAATTACTATAGTGAAGATAGTGAATATAGTGAAGAATTAAGACATAATATATTATTTCCAATTTATTGTCCAAGAAGAAGAAGTGGAAGAAGAAGAAGTAGAAGAAGAAGACGACAAAGAAGAGAGAAGGCTACTATTAGAGGTATTCTCAAAATTAATACAGATGATATTGGAGATTATCTTGAAGTAAAAGAAATGGGTGTATATACAAAAGATGATGTTAATATTTTATGTTCAATTTGTCTAGAGGAGATTGATTATTTAAATGATATTCGTTTTATCCAACCATGTTGTGATCAGGTATATCATATAGATTGTATTGGGAAATGGGTAAAAGAGAATCAAAGTTGCCCGATTTGTAAAAATACACTTTTAGTATATTCAGAATAGAATATAAATTTTATTGTAGAAGTGTTGTTAAGAATATTTCTTTATATATTTTCCCTTCATTATTAATATCAAGTTGTATAATTATATTATCTATTTCATCATTAGTTAATTTTTCACCCAAATTTGTTAAAATATGACGAAATTCTGGAACATTAATATATCCGTTATTTTCGGAATCAAATATTTCAAATGCTTCTTGTAAATTTTGTTGAGTATCTTTTGGTGCTATTTTATTTAAAATAATCATAAAATTATTGATATCGATGGTATTAATATTTCGAATTAAATTATCAACATCATTTTCAGTAATATATTTACCTAGAGATCTTAACAATGTTATTAGTTCATCTTTAGTTAAAATACCATCATCATTTTGATCAAATAATGCAAATGCTTCTTTTATTTTATTTTTTTCTTCTTCATTGATTTGATCTACATTATTTTTTTGTTCATTCATATCGATATCATTAGAGTTATTAGAGTTATTAAGCATTTTAGTATATATTATAATATTGTTTTTATTTATATAAAAGTGATATTAAAATTTAATTTTAATATATAATATTATAGGATAACAATGAGTAATTCAGCAAAAGATTTTTGTTTAGTAAGAAATAATTTAGTAAAAGAAATTCCCCAAAAGGCATGGATTCGATATATATCGAAAAAAAATATGATAGTTAATAAAGGTGGAATGTTATTAAAAAATAATGCAAGTAATGATAAAGAAAAATTTTTATTATTGAAATCTCCATCTGGTCCAATATGGAGGGTATATACAAATGAGAATTATATTTATGTTGATAAACACATAGTAGATATAATGAAGGTTGGTAGTAAAAAAGTAAAAAAAAAATTAACTAATAATAGCAAGTCTAAAGAACCTGTTGTAAAAAAAAATATAAAAAAAATAAAGAGAGAAAAGAAACGTAAATATACAAAAAAAACGAAAGTAATAAAGATTGATATTTAACGAGAACCTAATGGGGGAAAATCTATATCATAATCGAATGTTTTTTTTATTACTGGTTTGTTTTTATCTTCGTATTTCTGTGAAGGTAAAATATATTTACGATTTTTATCTCGTTTTTTAATATTAGGATTATAATTATTGACTGGAATAATTTCAATAGTAAAATTACTTAATTTATTAGGAAGATTACTTATTTTTCTTTGATCCCAATGTCTTGGGAATATTCCAGAATTGATTGTTAATTTTCCGAATTCTCTAATTGGGAAATCTGATTCAATTTTTAAATCAATATAATCTATTTTCTCATTTGTAATAGAAGTGATAATTTTTGTTTTTAGTTGATTAATTGTACAATCATCTGATATATTCACAGAATTTTGTAAATTTTTATATATATATTGTATTTTCCAAGTCATTATTAATCTTTATATATATAAAATAAATTTTAATTTTATTTTTTGTTTAATTTTATTGCGTTTATTTTATTATTTATTATTTTGTATTAAATAATAGATTGTAATTTATGATATATGGATTTATATAACAAAAATCAATGGGAAGATACATTTACAATAGATGATCCAATTATATATGGGAATAAAGGAAAAATAAATGAAATAGATTTATGGATAAAAAGTATTAAAGAGTCTACAGAACATAAACCTCTTTTATTAACAGGTTCATCAGGAATTGGGAAAACACATATTGCAAAACAATTATTAGAAGAAAATAATTATCATATACATTACTTTAATGCTCTGGACTTTTCTAATAAGGCATATGTCCAGGAAAGTTTAAAAAAAATTTTATATTGTCGTAATATATCATTTATGACATCAACGTATAAACATTCATCTATTATAATTGACGAAATTGAAGGAATTAATAGTTATAGTAAGAAGCATTTATTATCGGTTATAAACACAGTAAAAGAAAACAAAATAAAACAAATTCCAATAATTTGTATAGGTTCAGGTTCATATTTTAAAAATTTGAATGAGTTGATTAAATTATGTATTTGTATTGATTTTGTTAAACCAACAAAAGTTCAATTATTAAAAAAGGCAAAAGAAATAATTATAAAAAATAAATTAAATATTAGTAAAAAATCACTAGATTACATAGTAAAAATTAGTCAAAATGATTTTAGACGATTAGCACATATATTATATTTTTTATCATTTGAAAATGTAACAATAGATTTAGATGAGAATATAGAATCTTTATGTAATATTGTATTACAAAAGAATATAAAAAAAAGTGAATTATACGATTTTACAAAAAATTTATTATCAGAAAGAACATCATATGAAGATTCTCTTTATTTTTTTGATCAAGAGAAAGTTTTATTACCTTTAATGATTCATCAAAATTATATTAATTATTTAAATTTTCGGAAAGAAGTAAATAGTAAAAATTGGATACCAATTTTAAAAGAAATCAGTGATATTATATCATATAGTGATATAATTGGTAATTATATTTACAATCATCATTATTGGGATTTATGTAATTATTATGCTTATTTATCATGTTACTATCCATCTTATATATTGACTAAATATAAAATGAAATCCAAAAAAAATTTACCAGATATTAAATTTACTTCAATATTATCAAGAAATTCAATTGAAAGAGTTCGGAAAAATCAATATGATTTTTTATTACGACATATAAAAAATATAGATAATTTTTTTGACGAATATCTTATTATGTCAATATCTCAAAAAATTTTATATTATCTTTTGTCTAATTCTCTTACAATGATAAAAGAAGGTATTACAATGATGAAATTTTATAATATTGGTGTAAAAACAATACCCTCTTTAATTAAATTTGCTAATTTAGAAAAATATACATCTTTATATACTCGGAAAAAATATTTACATATTAAAAAGATATATGATCAAATTACAACTAATGACTCAAATAAACTAATAATAGTATAATTTTATGATTTTTTAGTAAATTAACAACTTGTTTTTGTTGTTCAATATGGTTGTATAGAATATTTATAAATTTTTAATAGTATAAAAAAAAAAATATTCATTATATATATAATGAATATAAAAAAAAATATTTTAGTTTATATTTGTAGAATTTTACCATTTGCTGGTCTTATTGGTGCAATTTATTTAATATATTCACTTTGGTCTGATAATGAAAACTGGGGAACATCATCAGAAGATGATACAGAATTAAAATCTAAGAGATCAACAAATAGAGGAACTTTTGTTTCTTTAATTAGTGCTGGTTTATTAAATATTATAGGAGTTATTATGGCTGCTATGGGTATTAAAGAAGGATTAATTATTGTTAACTATGGTTTTATTTTAGGACCAGTTATCGGTTTCGCATTAGATCAAGGGATTGGTTTAGATGTTGGTTTATCTTCCTGGAGAAATAGTAGTATGGAAGGTATAAAATACACTTTCAAAAGTCTTGCTACAGCAAACTTCTTAAGATATATTGTTACTGTACTTTTAGATTTATTCATTAGTAATCCATTACAAGATATTCTTAAAAGTCAAGCAAATGAAGCTGGTATTATAAATAAATTAAAAGAATCTAAAGGACTTATTGGTAAATGGGATAACTTCGTTGCAATGAATTTCCCAAGTATTTTACAATCTATTGTTGGTTTTATTACATTCCAAGCATATACTAATCAAACAAGATTTAATTGGGCATATCCTGAACCATCAATGCCTCGTGAACTCCGTATTCCTCCAGGAACAATTATGATTTCTACTGCTATTGCCGGTATTGTTTACTTAGCTTTCTATAAAATTATGGATAATATCTTTAAACGTACATACTTTGATATTAATACCAAATTAGCATATGTAATATTTGCGATTATGTTATTATATGGATTAAATTCATTTAAAGCTATTGAAGCACCAGTTGAAGGTGACACAAAACAAGATAAACCTAAAGTTGATTTATCAGCATATAAATATCCAATTGGTATTACTTTAGCAATAGCCTTCATTTTATATGGTTTAGTTTATCCATTTTCTACAGTTTTAAGAAAATAAACACCTTGGTTCATTAATTGCCTTTTCTCAACCACGTTTAATACATAAAATTCAAACAATAGTATCATATTTGAATATTAATTAATAAAAAAAAATTTTATTAATTAATATTCAAAAAAAATCATTTATAATGTTCCACAACCACAAAATTTACATATTTTATTCATAATTTTTTCGCTTAATGATAAAGGTTGTCCTGGTTGTCTGCGTCCAGGTATTAGTACATCAATTATAGATGGAGCAATTTTATCAAAAATATCTAAAACATCTTTTTTCTCTTTTTTACTAATTGGAATATCTTTTTCAATAATCATTCTAACCGTTTCAAATACAACTAATTCTTTTAATTTTTCATCATTTTTTATTGAATCAAATCTTCTAACCATACTACATAAAGAAGAGAGTAAATTATACCAAACTAATTGTGGAATATCTGTAGAACCAGATATTAGCCCATCTTCTACAAATTCTTTGATTATATGCCTTGCGGATGAATATAATTTCGTGATAGAATTGGATATAATAGTTTGTTCATCATTTTGTTCCTGCTTTTTTTCGTCTGTATTATTTTCTAGAGAATCACCTAGAGAAACATCTAAAGAGTCTACTGACATAGTAATATATAAATAAATATATTACTATATTTAACTTATTTATAACATATAACTTTGAATATAAAAATAAATCCTATTTAATATATATAGATATAATGTCAAATTTTGATTTAAATGATTGGATAAAAGAAAATAAACAACAAGTACATAAATCTGCTGAAAATATTGCAGTAGAACATATTTTTAAAAATAAAATAAATGAAATGAAAAAAAAAGAACAAGAAATGGTTACAAGACAACCCGTTTGTCAAAAACCATTTAATGTATTACCACATAGTAAGGATATATTATATCCTCACAAAACATCTCAACCAGATAAAATTGTAAAATCAGATATTCCCAATTTTAAGAAACCAGCCTTTGATTCAAAAAAAAAGAAATGGTTACACGATGTTATTAATACACATCCTTATAAAAAAACTTCGTATAATAATGTACCAGCAAACGAAAGTCCAAAATATAGGGATCAAGTATCAGATAATCAAATTTTTGATGAACAAAAATGGCTTTCCGATAAACTTTATACAAATAGTTATAATAAAAAAAAATATAAAAGTATATCTTCTAAATCAAAAAGTAAAAAATATAGTTATGACAATGTCGATGAAATGGATTTTAAACCATTAGAAAATAATGATTTAAATATAGAACCAGATACTAAATCTATGGGTGCTTTTACAACACAAACATCAACATTATTTAATAATATAGTTAAAAAAATTTCAAATGAAACAAAGATTCTTTCAAATCCCAATTATAAATATATTTTTATGGCTATTGCTATAATTATTTTAGGAATGTTTTTTTATTTTTTTATTAAAAAATAATTTTAAATTTCATGGAACATTAAGAATAAATATTACATCATCACTATCACTATCATAATCTTCTTCTTCCTCTTCTTCTTCCTCTTCTTCTTCTTCTTGTAAATCAGTACTATCATCATCAATTGATGTATCAATATTTTTATAACATTCTTTCAAAAAATTACTTAAATTAATATGAGAATTATGACAAATCATTCCTTCTATTAATCTGTAAATCCAATTAAGAGTAGAATCATCTTTGTACACATGTTTAATACAATTAACATAACGATATGCGGCACATTTAGTAAAACCGCATAGTCTAAAAACTTCAATTTCATCATCTATTGATTCACTATCATAAATATTATAATTAGTATTGACATAACCTAAATATAATCTTAAAATTTTTAATTTATTATCTTCATTTTCTAATACTTTTTCATTAGTATTTATAAATTTTTTTATGTAAGTTTGTTTAATACCAATACTTTTTAAAAATATTTTTGTTGAAGATGTTTCAAGACTTTTTTTTATTTTTTTTATTCTACTATACATATCTACTTATATAAAATAATATTAATTTTATTACTTATTAATATTATTTTAGATTATTATAGTCAAATTTTTATATTTAATATAACTATATTATATATAATGGACATTAAACCAGATAAAGTAAGTTTGAGTAAAATGAATAGAACATATGATGATTTGTGGAATGAAAGAGAACAAATTTTACCAAATGTCGCAGATCAACGAGCTCCATTTGAAATGACGAGCAAAATTAATTCATCAACAGAAACATCGGCATTAAATGGTGGATTTGAGTGTACAAAATTAAGTAAACTTTATTTTTCTCGTGAAAATAGAGAAGAAGTTCAAACTCGTATTAGATATGAAATATGGAGAATTTCAAAACGTAGATATATTATTGATAATCAAAATGATATGGAATTAGGTATAATGATGAGATCTGTATTTTTACAACATTCTAAAAATCTAAATTGTAATTTTACACAACAGATAAAAGAATTAAATGATATAGTAGTAGAAGCTGTTGTTCCTGGAATTTTAACACGCGTAAAACAATATATTATATATCTTCGTGATAAGAGTCAGCCTTTAAAACCATTAGATAGACCAAAAAATACAAATACAACTGGTACAAAATCTTTAAGAATAGATAGAGCTTTAGGTTTTAACTAATTATTTTTTATTAACAATTCTTTTATTTTTGCTTCTATTTTTTAATTTATGTTTTCTATCATTAAATAATTGTTCTTTTTTAGCAATTTGTTCTGTATTAGTATGTACAAGTTTATTAAGCTGTTCATCCATATATTCAGCAGAAACTTCATTAATATTAATTGGATTAAATGGTCCCCATTTTCCAACTTCTCCAACAAAGACATTAAAAGTTTGATCAATTTGTTGTAGTTGTTTAGCTCTTTCCCGTGCTTGTTCGAGGCTTCTATAAGAACCACGAACCTTTATACCCCTTAAACAAGTTTTATTTCCATATTTTTCAATATATTTATTAATTAAATCAGTATAATTTACTGTCATAAATCCAATATATTCTTCAAAAAGTTTTTTATGACATACTTTTGGATTTTCTAATTCATTAACTACTTCTTCTTGTACTTCTTCTTGTACTTCTTCTTGTACTTCTTCTTGTACTTCTTCTTGTACTTCTGTTTTTTCTTCAGTTACCTCTTCTATTTCTATCTTTGTTTTCTCTTCTTCTTTCTTTTCGATTTCCATTGTTTGTTCTTCAATTGAAATATCGCCATCTTTTGACATACGAGGTGTTAAGATAAAATTTTTAGATAAATGTTTTAAAAATTTATTAAAAATAAATCTTTCACTATGTTTTTCAGTCTCTTCCGTTGGTTCTATGAAAGATAAACAACAATATTGTTGTTTATCAATTGTTTGATCTTCTTCTAAATAATCAATATTGGAATCGTAATTAGACATTTTATATAAATTAACTAGTTATATTTACTTATTTTGTTTTATTATCCGAAATTCTACGCATAATATAAAATATCTATTACTATATTATAACTATAATAATGTTTCAAGTAGATTTGAAAGAAGTAGTCATTAGATTGATTAAATATTTAGTAGAAGGTTTGGCTGTAGCAATAGCTGCTCACTATATACCAAAAAATAGAGCAGAAACTAACCTCAATGAAATAATGATGATAGGTATAACTGCTGCCGCAACTTTCGCAATATTAGATATGGCTGCCCCAGCTGTATCAATCGGAGCAAGATTTGGAGCTGGATTTGAAGCTGGACGATCATTAGCAATGTAATTATATAATGATATATATATCATATTTTAATTGTATTTTTTAATTATATCATTGATAAAAAATTTAATGATATAATCAAAAAAATAAAACGAATGTAATTCAAATTAACCAGATTTTTATACGATTCATTCAAAAATTGAAAGTAAAATTGAAGAGATATTTATATAAATATATTTATATTATCTTAATGGACAATTCCGAAAATATTAATAGAAAAACTGCGAATAGACTTTTAAAGAAACAACTTAAAAATGCCTCTAGTGATGGTCGTCCTTATACACACGTCTGTATTTGTGGGGGTGCGTATAAAATAGATAGGAAAAAATTTAAAACGTTAAAATTATATGAAAGTTTAGCAGAAGATCGTGTTCCATCTATATGTGAAAGATTTTCCAAAAAATTTCCATTATTTTTTGATGTTGATGGGATTTCAGATGATTTAGATATATTTAAACTTCATGAAATTATTTTCAATATTTTAAAAAAATGTTTTATTTTTGACGATGATTGTAGTGAATATTATATATCACAAAATAAATCAAAAAGTAATTCATATCATATTTATTATCCAAAGATTATTGTTAATAAGGATATGTGTTTAATTATATCCGATATTATTAATCGTTCTGAAGAAACAAAGGATGTCATTGATACATTACCATTTAAAACAGGTGGTTTACGTATGTTAGGTGTTTTAAAATGGAATAAAGAAAAATCAGATTTTGATGATAATAGTTATCATGAATTAATTAGAGGTTCAAATGAAGAAATACTTGAATCAAGTCTAGCTGAACAAATGATGTATTTAAGTGTGATAATTCCTCAAAAACATAAATTGACTAAAACTAGTGCGTATTATTCAGATAAGAAAAGTTCGCTTGCTAAAACATTCGTAGATAGTAAATATCCAAAAAGAGATAGTTCTTATTTTAAAAAAAATATTCATACAGTAAAAACTGTTAGAGATATCGTCCATAAAATATTATTTGAATGTTTAGATGAATCAAGATTAGATACAAAAAAAAAATGGTCTTCTGTAATGTTTTGTATTAAAAATATTGAAAATAGTTATGATATAAAGGTAAAAGATATTGCATTAGAATGGTCAAAGAAATCAAAACATTATAAATCAGATTCAGATTGGTTAGATAAAGAAATTGCTTCTATATGGAATCTAAAAAAAATAAAAGATTACGGTCTGGAAAAGCTGTATAAATTAGCAAAGAAGGATAATCCAGATAAATATTATAATTTACTAAATGGTGTAAATAAATGGGAAAAACATATCGATTCAATTTCAATTGAATATATTCGTTTTTGTTATAACAGATTTGATCTTGGTGACGCAGAATTATTTTCTCGTTTATATAATCGTCCGGAACAAAGGATTGTTTGCTCTTCAACAAAAAAAGGATTTGAATTTTATTACTGGAATGGTGAAATTTGGAAACTTGATCAAGGAGGATATATGAGAACATTAATATGTTCACAATTATCTGGTTTATATCAACGTTATATAAACGATTTACAAGATAAAATTAATCAAATTGATGATGATGATGCTAATGATAAGGAAAAGTATATCGAGATTAAGAAAGAAGTAATAAAAAGAGCACAAAAATGTTATACAAAAAAACATTCAGATAATTTGATTCCATTAATAGCATCTGAACTTTTTGATTGTAATTTTAAATCAAAATTAAATTCTAATAAAGATATTATTTCTTGTAGTAATGGTGTAGTTGAATTAGATAATAATGGAAATTTACGTTCTCATAGAATTGATGATTATTGTACATATAAATTAGATGTGTATTTTCCTAAAGAAGGAATTAAAGTAGATACTAGTGAAATTGATTCTTTTTTTAATGATATAATGCTCGACGATAAAGATATGGTCAAGTATTTACAAAGATTTTTGGGTTATTCTATTACAGGTCATACAATAGAACAAAAATTTGTTGTCTTTTGGGGAGAACTTGGTGGTAATGGTAAATCTGTTTTAATAGAACTATTACGACATGTATTGGAAGAGAATAAGTATTATGCTACATTATCTGGTGATTCGTTACTTAAAAATAAAAAGTCATCACCTGGGTCAGCAACTCCACATTTACTTCCATTATTTGGTTCCCGTCTTGCTATATTAGATGAATCTGATAAAGCTGTTAAATTAAATGAAGGAATGATTAAACGAATTACTGGTAACAAAACTTGTACCGTTCGTCCCCTTTTTAAAGAAGAATTCACTTTTGAAAATTGTTCTCAACCAATTTTAATTACAAATTTTCGCCCAAATATTTCTAATGATTCTGCTTTACATAGGCGTTTAATTTTAATTCCATTTGAAGCAGAATTTAAAGATCGTGATGATTTTGATGAAAATAACCCAAAACATAGAATAAAAGACCCTAAAAAATTTGAAAAATTACAAAGATCTTCTGGAGAATTATTAATTTGGTTGATTAAAGGAGCTATTGATTGGTATGATAAAGGATTAGAAGAATTTCCTGATAAAATTAGAGATGCTACTGAACGATATAAACTTGAGAGTGATGAATTGTATAATTTCCTACATGATGAAGATATTTGTGAACTTCCTCCCTTAGATGAAGAATTTGATAAGAAAGATTATTTTACTACAACACAAGAATTATTAGATAAATTCGTAAGTGAAACAAATAATCGCTGTAATAAAAAAGAATTTCGTGATATGTTATTAAAACATGGACACAAAGAAATAAAATATAAAACTAAAAAAGGTTATAAAATTAAACTAATTTTCGAATGTTTGTTAGATGATGATTAATTTAAATATTCATAAATTCGTTTGGAAACAACTTTTCCAACTTTTCTTGATTTCCCACCTGGAACAGAATATGTAATTGTTTCTAAAAACTTTTCCTTTTGTTCTTCATTTTCAAAATTAGAATAAGCCATACATAAATTTGTTATAGATTGACACTCCGCAATAATTGCTTTTGCAATGTGTATTGAAACACCTGGTATTTGAGATAATTGAATTATTATACAATTATTTTTATCCATATTATCTTTCTTTCTAATTTGAATGCTATCAACATATTCTAGTTTATGTTTTGAAGATTTATTTATATAATTTTGATAATTAATTTTTAATTTTTTGTAAATATCAAATAAAACTAAAACACTTTCCTCTAAACAACTTGTTTTTAAAGTTTGCATCATATCACGAATTATAATATTTATTTGAGCACCAATAATAGTATTTAATGGTATTCCATTTATTTTACATTTATTATGTTTTTTATAAAATTTACTATCTAAATTTCCTTCAATTAAATAAATAATACTTATATCTTGTGATAAACATTTCTGTAATCGAATTTTTTGTTCGCGAAAACGTCCATCTTTTATTGAATTTGCTAAATCTTCTAAAGTTTTTCGTTCTATTATAAAGAAAGTTTTACCATTTATACGATAATGAATATCTCCAACATCTAATTGAGAAATTTTTACAAATTTATAACCTTTCATATAATTAAGCAATTTGGTTTCTCTAGTGTCAATAACTATTTCAATATTTTGAGAACATTTTATTAAATTTATTTTGTCTATAATTTTGTTTAATCCTTGTATATCCATTCTTATTTTAATAAAGAATTTTATTTTTAAGTTCGTTATTTTTAACGTGATTAAAAATAAATTATGTTTCAATAACAGATAATTCATTATTATTTAATAAATCGTTTGGAGATTTATATCTTATATTATTGTGATTACGGTTATTCATCTGTTCATGAAATAAATTTGTGTTGTCAGAAGTTAATAATTGTAATTTAATATTTAATTCCATTATTTGTCTTTCACAATTTTTTATTTCTTGACGATGAATTTCTTTCAAATTATTTAATTCTTCTTGTCTAATTTTATTTATATTTTCTATATGTTTTTCTTGTTTTTTATTAATTTTATTTTGATGTAAAATATAACCACCTAAACTTAAAAATGGAATTACTATAGAAAATAATAATGTTGAATTTTCTTTACAATAAGTTTTAATTGGATTCATATATAATATATTAAATTGTTATATATTTTTATATCTTTTTTTTCCATTTATAAAGTTCTTTAAAAATATCATTATTAGACTTACACCATGTGGATAGAACTGAAATAGAACAAGTCTATCATATTTTTGATATATATTTTTTATATATATTTTTTATTAAAAAAAAAAATTTATTAAGATTAATTTATATTTATTATATTATAAACTAAATTTTAATCTATGTATGAGAGCTGTTACTAACATTTTAAGATTGAATAAGAATAATAGAGGCTTAAGATTTAATTCCTCTATTAGAATACCAATGATAAATCCTGTTTGGTGGACAGGTCATTTTCCAATCGATGAATCTAAATTTATTATAGATTGTTCAAAATATGATTTAAATAGTTCAGAATTATCCTCAGAACTAACGACCAAAATTAATACAACATTTAATAAAATTGGATTAGTAAAATTAACTAATACAAAATTAAATGATTTGAATATTATGCAATCTCATGCTAATAAAATATTAGGAGGCAAAATGAAATATAATGGTGGAGCCAATAGTCGTGGAGCAATTGCTAAAAATGTATATGATACTGGAGCACCAAGTGAAGCTCATTTACATTATCATCATGAAATGGCTTATGTTGGTAAAAGCGTTAAATCTATCGCTTTTTGTTGTTCTAAGGCAACTAATAATAAAGGATTTATGTATGTATCTGAAAACACTGGAGTAACAAACGATATATTAAAAACAGAAGTTGGTCGTAAATTAAAAGAAAAGGGTATCTGTTATATTCGTTGCTTAACAGATAGAGATGTTTGTAAAAATTTACCAAAAGGATGGAATGGTTTAGATGAATTTGGTATTTATAATCATTGGCAAAAATCATTTGGTGTTGAAACACCAGAAGAAGTTGAAAAGTTAGCAGCAGAACGAGGTCTCCAAGTAGAATGGGAAAATAGATATTGTAAAACAAAGTATTATACTGATGCCTTTGAGTACCATCCGCAGACTGGTGAAAACCATCTATATAGTAGTGTTGCGGATGATTCCATCTGGTTTGATACTTGGCCTGGAGTAAAAGACTTGCCAACTATGACTTTTTTTAATTCAACTAATATGCGAGAACGGCCTCTTAAAATAACTTATGGTGATGATACAGAATTATCACGTAGTGACTTAATAGATTTTGTTTCCGTATATGATAATCATGGACTTCCAATTCGGTGGAATGTTGGTGATATTGTAGCTATTTGTAATTATCGTTGGGCACATGGAAGACCAGCGTATTCATTAGAAGAAGGTGAGGGAAGAGAACTCGGAGTTATACTTGGCCCAGAATATAATAGAATTGGATCTAAGTGGTAAAATAGAAATAAAATAAATTAATATAAATGCTAATACTATTTTCAAATCAACTGATATTTAATTTCTATTCAAAACATTGGCAACAAATTGATGATATACATTTTTTTACACTATCAGGTAAATAACTATAAGATGACCATATATTAGATATAAATTGTAAAGATATAAACAAAAAAACTAATTTATGATGATATGTAAAAGCACAGTAAAATGTTAGCCCCATTGAAATAAAAAATAATAGTGTAGGTAAAATATGCTTTTTTGTAAACATAATATAAAAATCTTGTAATGGATTTCCATATAAAACAAGCGTTCCTATTAATGATAAAATATTACCAATTGAATATAATATAGCAAAATTATAAGGATTTGTTTCTAAAGTTCCTATAAAATGTGTTGACATATATGAACAAAAATATCCTAAAGTGGTACATACAAGAAAACCACATATTCGTGTTGTATAACCTAATCTATTATTATCTTCATCAATAGATGAAATATCAGATACATCATCAGATACTATCTCTGCCGTTATTAAAGTATCATTATCATTTTCTTCTATTAAATTTTTTTTTAACATTTTTATTTAATATTATATTATATATATAACAAATGGTTAATAGAATTAATAACAAAAAAATAACTAAAAAAATAACTAAAAACTCTAGAAAAACTAGAAAAATTAGAAAAACTAGAAGAATTCAAAAAGGAGGAGTAGCTACTCAAGAAGCTTTAGATAAATTAAAAAATTATAAAGATACATGTTGTGTTAATGATATGGAAAATAAAACATCTGAGTTTGCTGAAGAATGTGTGGGGAAATTAGAAAAAAATGCCCCAAGTTTGGGTCCAAGATTACGAAAAAATTTGAAAAACAAAACAAATAAAAAAGTTTGTTGGGATTTTGGAAATCAAGATGAATTAGCAGAAAAATATTTTCAAAAAGCAGCAGCAGTAGCTCCAGAACCAATAGAAATTATTCAACAAGAACCACAAACTATTAACGAAGAAAAAGAAAGTAGTGAAAAAATTATCTCAACTAATATTATAAATAATAATAACATGAATAATAATAATAATAATAATAAAAATAAAAATGCTGAAAACAAAAATGCTGAAAATAAAAATGCTGAAAATAATTCAAACCTATCAAAAGATGATTTAGATGATGCTTTAACAGCTTATGATAATACATTAACAGAATTAAACGAACATTTAGACAAACTAACAATTAAAAATAATGAATTAGAGGCATTAATTACGAAACTTCAAAATAAAGAAATAAGTATGAAAGAGGATTTAGAGAAATTAAAAATTATAATGACTGACAATCAATCTGAAATTCTTAATTTACAAGAACAGATTACCCAAAAAGATTCTCAATATAAGAAACTTACAGCAGATTTAGATCAAATGACCAGCGCCAAAGAAGAAATAGAACTAGCTGCTAGTGACGATGATGTAAAAAGTCAAGACATCATTAAACAACTTCACAACGATATTGACGAATTGACAGAGGCAGAAACAAAACTTTCATCTGAACGAGATAGCTTAATAGCAAGAATGGAAAAAATTCGGGCAAGATTAACCATGAATCAAACAAAATTTGGAGAAGAAATTAGTAAATTAAACAAAATAAATAACCAAATAGAAGATTTTAAAACTAAAATGAGCACTGTAGTAAGCAATATTGCAACTCCACTTACAAATGCTTATTCGCAATTTAATAAACAGGCACAACAAGTAAGAAAAGAGAGATCTACTACTAACAATAATAACAATGAAATCGTAACCCCAAACCTTTTCGGCAACAATAACAATAACAATGGTCAAAATAACAATGGTCAAAATAACAATGGTGAAAAAACACCACAAGAAATAGCTTTGGAAAAATTTAACGCATTACCTGCACCTAAAATTAAATCTACTAATAATGATATTACAAAGCCAAAAATTGTTGATAATGAAAATACATCTAATGTAGTCAGGAATAATGACTTAAATCAAAAAGGAGGTGAAAGACAAATTTTATACAAAATGTTTGGAGGAGGCAAAAAATATAATCTTAGATGGAGATATGTAAGTCACAGAACAACTTTTGGTGGATATAACAGAAAATCATTAGAAAGATTAGCAACAAAATGGGGTATTCAAAATGCTAAAAGTTATAAGAGAAGAGACTTATTACAAAAAACAATGCATTTTATGATGTTTGCTCGTTATGGTGATATTAAAAAAAGAAAAAATTTAAATATTGCTGCTAAAATGATTGGTATCAATCCAAGAAAATATAAAAAGAAACAAGATTTATACAGAGCAGTTTATTCCAAAACAAATAAAATGAGTTTTAATATAAGAGGTGGAAAAAAAGTAACAAAAAAAACAAAAAAAACAAGAAAAAATTAAATAATATTTTCTAAATAATTTATAAAAATTAATAATATTACAAATGTCTATAATTTTATTAATTTAGGACTTGAAAATTGACTTTATCTTTGTTTTTTATAAAGATCTGAACCAATCTTTGCTAATTTATCTGCTTGATCATTTCCATACCAAATAAAATATTTTTGACTATTTTTATCAATTGGTTCTGCTTGATGACTATTAACATGCCTCAATTCTACACTTTGTTTTGTCTTTTGTAAAGAATCAATCTGTGCAATAATTTCAGCATGTTTGACTGATTTTCCTTTTGAATTTTTCCAAAGTTTAGGATTAGAATTTGTTTTTTTCCAATTATCAATCCAACCATTTTTACCCGAAGTAACACATTTCATAGAATATCTCGAATCAGTATAAATAATTATATTAGGTAATCTACTCAATTCTAATGCTTTTAAAATACCTACTAATTCACCTTTCTGATTAGAAGGGGTTTTTGTCTGTGGCATAGCATAATTTCTTGTATCATTTTTTCCAAAATATACTCCTACTCCACCATATGCATTTCTCTTACCATTATTAATACACGAACCATCTGTAAATATAATTTCAGTTGTATCTTTTGTTCTTTTGGTGGGCGTTAAAGTTGAAGGTAATTTAGATTTTGGTTTTGGTTTCAATCTCGTTCTAGTATCCGAATTCAAATATTTTTCTTTAAGTTCAGTAAAACTTATATTATAAGTTTTACTAATATCTTGTAATATTGTCTGAAGTACTAAAGTATCCATCTTATATATTTAATTATATAGTTAAAAAATCAATTTTTAATTGTTAATTAAACTCAATCAATAAAGAAGATAATTGACGATGACCAATTTTAAATCTATTAGCATACATATAATTTTTTTTCGTTTCTTCATTATTAAGAATTTTAACAATTTTATCTATATCTATATTTGCTTCTTTTGGAAGAAGCATCAATAAACTTCCCCCAAAATACATTACTTTATCTTTAAAAGCAATCGTTTTATTTCTAGTTAAATTTTTAACATAGATACAATCCTTATTTTTATTTCCTTCCATTATCTTAATATTTCTGGGAGCTCCCCATTCAAACCAATTTTCTTCTTTGAATTTTTTTATTTTTCTAGAAATTAGAACTTTTTTATTTTTTAATAAGTATTCATTAACTTTATTATCTTTACTTGGAAATTTATTAATATAAATATATTTGTTAATTTTATTTTCCCCATTAATAAGTTCAATATTACCTAATTTTTCATTTTTATAAACAGATTCTTTACCTGTTACCATTCCAACATATACATTAAATAATTGATTGATAGGAATTTTATCGTCGTCTTTTGATTTCGAAAAAGATAATAGACCTCCGCTTTCAATTATATAT